>JFJP01012125.1_pt1 | contig 42597 bp, 39 predicted proteins | sample 431651 | NCBI WGS metagenome assembly JFJP01 (sample SAMN02602958, study PRJNA72255) | Microbial mat metagenome, whole genome shotgun sequencing project. | biome: fresh water; feature: sink hole; material: water; isolation source: purple microbial (photo- and chemosynthetic) mats found in...
TTTAGTGGACGGATATCTATCAGGAATGGGGCTTTCCGAAAAAATCAACCACACCCATTCGGAGTGGCGATTTTTTGAAGGTCGAAAGTGGCTCAGACACTGTTAAGTCGTTTTTTTGATAATAAACACCCAAAATGACCGTTACCTGACCCAGATAGGACAAATGTGGGATATTAATCCACGCTCCATGCAAAGCAAATGCAAGGTTCATAGAATACTATTGCTTGCATTCCTGCTTATGGGTGCTTTATATTTGAAGTATCAATTCACTCTTATTTGAAAAAAGGAGAATAAAAAAAATGAGCTACCATTTGATGTTTATCATTAACGCAGTCGTCCTGGCAGTATTCGGGGGCATTTTTCTGGTCATGCCCGAATTCGTCCTCAGTCAGTTCAAATCCGAGGTATATGTGGCAACTTTGTACGCAGCACGGTTCATGGGCGGCGTCCTTTTAATGAGCGGACTGTTACTCTGGTATATGCAGGACATCCCCGCAAAAAAGCAAAAGGTTATCGCGTTTATACTGCTCGCCTTTTCTGCTGGCGGATTCGTCATGGGCCTGCTCGGCATGACCTCTGTCGGTGTTTTACGCCAAAACGGATGGGTGTTACTGGTCCTGTTTGGAGTCTTTGTCTTGATCTACGGCTACATGTTATTCCTGCAGCCCAAGCAAACCAAGCAAACAGAGGCAAAGCCACGTGCTCCGCGTAAACCAAAGGATACAACATTCACAAACAATAGTCAGGTTGGCTGATTTCACATACCCCACAACAAAAAACCGAGGCGATTCAATTCGTCTCGGTTTTTTGAATGCCAAAAAGAAACCTGTAGTAATATAGATGCCTGTTGGATATGAGACCTGCAAAGACCTTATTCTTTTTCGGGGTCATGATTTTAACCCTCCTAGCCTGCGGTATGGAGTCTGACCTTTCGACCGCGACCCCTATCAACCCGCCTCCAGGAACCTGGACTGGGCCTACGGGTGTGATTCCACGCCAGCAGCGCACAGCTACCTTGCCACCTGTGTTTTTGCCGCCAACTCGCTCTGCAGCGGCAACATTCCCAGCCTGGGTTGCAGATTTTTCTGACCCCATCCTTACTACCGTCAACGATCAACGTCCAGTCATTCAGGATGAGTTTATTAACGTGGATAAGGGATGGTTTTATTTTATTCCTGACGATCCCAAGGGGCCTTATTACGCCCACATCCAAAATAAAGCCCTGCTCCTGATACTCCCCTCAGAAAATGAAAAAAGGGATTATTGGGTGTATAACCCCAGGCTGCTCCGCAGAAATTTCGTTTTGAGTTTTGAACTTAAATTTCTGGAAAGCCAACCCAGGGATACAGTACGCTTCCAGTTTGACCAGACTGCAGATCAAAGTGTTGCTTTTGACCTTTCCAAGGGTCAAACCTGGAACCTGCATTGGGGTTATCCAACAGACTGGCAATCCATTGCAGGAACTTATTCTTATTTTCCTCCTGAACGACTTACCATTTTGGTTATTGCACGTGATGAAGAGTGTGCATTTTATATAAATGAAACCCCGTTCATTTATTTGGATGACTGCAGAACCGAAGCAGTTGTCCGGTCCTCCCCCTGGGCAGTGACATTCCACATAATGGCTGATCCAGGTCACATTACAGCTGCAACAATTGATAACCTGAAATTTTGGGATCTGGATAAAATTCCCAAATCACCATAGCATTCATATCTTTACTTCGAGGGCGGTTAATCAAAAATTGTGACAAGGAATTTTGATGGGATATTTCTTATATTATTTGGTTTGAAGAACCTCAATAAGGGCATCGATCAACTCAGAGGGGATCATCCCAAAACTAGGCTGTTGTCCGTTTGGAGCATCTCCCGGTCGCGCACTGCCACTTGCATTTCGATCTCCGATGGGAGGCGTACCTATAGGTAGCTGACCATCTGCCCCAGATATTTCTCTACCCGGGCCAGGACCGCCGACTTTGATCCCTTTTTCGGTCATGAGAGTCTGGGCAACCTCACGGGTAATTTGCATGTCAAAAAACGCTTTGACCTGTTCGGGAGTCATGGAGAGAAGAATTTCTTTGATAATCTCATCAACCTGTATCTACGTTTCTGCACTGACATCCTGGGGCTGTACGCTGGCAGAGTCACCCTGTTCTCCATAACCGGGCTTCATGCTTTCCATGATGGTTTTTAAGTTGGTATAAAGTGGAACAAGAATATCGGCCTGCTCTTTAGACACAGCCAGGTCTGAGTCTTCCAATTTGAGCGTTCCCAAAACAAGCTGCTGTTCAATTGAAACGGCATTTTCAAAGGTTACATTCAACCCAACTGCAAGGGAAGCAGACACTGGCGCATCTTGTATTTCTACATTCTCCGTCGGCAAGGAAACAACGACCGGGGCAGAAGATTCGACCGCAACAGGTGTTGCTGCCATCGTGCATGCTCCAAGCAGAACAGTTGTTAGCAGTACCAGCAAAAGAATTGTAGTCAATTTTCTTGCATTCTTTTTTTCTCCTGTTTCTTTGATGTATTTATTCTTCTACATCACACTGAAGATATGAGGGAAACCCGTCAAAGAAATACGGAGAGACTTTGTGAATTATGTAATTAAAAACACATGTTTTCCAAAATCGCACGCTGAATTCGCAGAAGTGTACTATCCGCCCAACTTCAAAACCATAACCTGTTGTTAACAATAATTAGGGTCGACTTTAATATAATGGTTGATATCTCAAAATATAGGTGAAAATATGGAAATTCATTTCGGCGAACTGGAAAATGGCATCAGCTTAATAAAACTCAACGGCAAATTGGACATCAGCGGCACGGGCAAAATCGAAACCGTATTTGCAGGCTTTTGCGCCGGTGAAAAAGTCCGTGTGGTTGTGGATTTATCTGAAGTGGATTTCCTCGCTTCCATCGGTATTCGACTTCTGGTCACGACCGCCAAATCCATTGCCAGCCGTGGTGGAAAAATTGCGCTATTAAATCCGATCCCTGAAGTGCAGCGGGTGCTTGAAATTACCGGCATCCCGGCGATTATTCCCATTTACTCTCATCTAGAGTCCGTTGAAACAATATTGATGGTACCCTAGGAAATGCCCTGCATTTAGAAAATAAACGGTCTGGCTAATATCCTGTCAAGACAGTTTTTTATTTGGAATCCCCCCCTCTACGAAATTCGCTTACTTGAAGCTGAAACTATTCAAGATTACGTTAAAATCGTCCTTATATCGTTCAAAATCATTCGGGTCGGAATGGAATGATAGTACATAGATCACAGCATTCTTTTCCAACCAGACATCACGAAATTGCCACCACGGTTCACCCCATGGACGCTGATAGGCAATATCAAATCCGCTCAACTTCCCCGACTCAAATTTTGCTTGCGAAACCGCCCTCAAATCAGGGATAAGTGGATCATAAGTTTGGTGGAAGCGGGTTTCAAGATCAGTGTTGCTTGCGAGCAGAGACGTGGCAACAGCAAAATAAGCGCTGTAGGGGCCGTCTGCCTTGGATTGTGCACTTGTGAACATGATAAGTTCTCCCAGCCCAAGCGCATGGTAATCCCTCCCCACTTCCTGCGGATATCCCCAAAGCTCTTCCATCGTTTGCCAGCCTGCAGGAATAATAAAACTGAACGCCGGATGATCGAATTTCGTGTTCTTTGGGGAAATAGTTTGACAGGCGATCATAAAAAGAACGATACCCACAACCAGCAGGAATTTGGATTTTCTCATGAGAGGTCTCCCAATCAAAACAAAGGATTTGCATACTGTCAAATCCACTATACTCCAAATTCATATCCAATTTCAATTACCCCGCCGGTTCTATGATCCTGTTGATATAAGCCCAGAACCATGTTACATCCTGCAGGAAAACCTTACGAAATAGTATCCCAATGACAGGTAACCCTGTTTCTGCCTGCATTCTTGGCTATGTACAAAGCCTCGTCAGCTTGAGAAATTAAATGATCAAAACTATCCGGATTCCCCCGGGAGTCTTTTCCAGAAACCCCAACACTAATTGTCAGGGGAATTGAATAATTATCACAGAGGACAGGTGAGTCCTCCACCCACTGCCGAAGACGTTCTGCAAAAATTTTTGCATTGTCACAATCTGTTTCAGGTAAAAGTATGATGAACTCCTCACCCCCAAAACGAGCTGGGATATCCGGCTCGCGCGTGATTTCAAGCACCAGCTTACCAATGTGCGCCAGCGCCTGATCACCGACAAGATGACCATAGGTATCGTTGACACTCTTGAAAATGTCAATATCGAAGATGACTATGGAAAGAGGTCTGTTGTAACGGGCTGACTTAACAAACTCCTGTCTGGCAAGGTCAAAGAAATATCGGCGGTTGAACATGCCTGTCAGAAAGTCAATACTGGCAAGGCGTTTTAATTCATCTTCGGCGTGTTTACGTTCCGTGATCTCTTCAGAAAGTTGTGTATTGAGTATGATTAATTCCCGCGTCCGCTGGGCAACACGATCTTCAAGGTCCATGCGGGCGTGCTCAAGAGCCATATTCAACTCATCCTTTAAACCCAGGGTTTCTTTTTGTTGAAGAATGAGATCGTTCTGCGAATTGAGATGTTCCTGTTTATAATAGCTGATGCGGTCTGCCAGTGCAAACGATTGAAATATGACAAGGTAAACAGCCCCAAGCTGCAACGCTTGTTCAGGGATCAATTGTATGGCCGTAAACCAACCCATATGATGTAAAGCCGCACCAAACCCAACAACCAGATAGATCGACCATGCAAAGAGGTAATACCGTGCAGGTTTATATCCGCGCCACATTGCCCACACGCCTAAAACCAGGGCATACACTTGCACGATTAAAACAAGTGGGAGCACCACTGTCAGGATCTTTGCACCGATTATAAGTGTGGGCGGAATGGAGATTAAAAATATTACAACAAGAATATGACAGATGTAGGTCAGCCATTTTGGGCGGGAATCAAAACGTAAAAATTCCCATATGAAAAGAAGCTGGAAAGTAATGGCTACTTCAATCAATATTGGGATGACAAAAAAATTCAGGGAGGTGGCATTGGGCCAGAGATAACGCGGAGCATAACCCTGAATGCTGCCAAGATAAAGCAGGAGGAAGATCTGGAATGATGAATAATAGACATATCCCAGATCTCGCATTACAAACAGCAGAATAATATTATAGAACAGCATGGCAATCAATGCGCCAAAGGAGGCAGCAATGATCAGGCGGGATGTCTGGTCATGACGGCCAAAGGCTCCTCCAGACCATATTCGCAGGGGCAGGTCAAGCGACATATCTTTTACCCGTAAATAGTAGGTTTGTTCATCTCCGGGAGCAAGATGGAGATCGAAGACAAAGTTTTCGTGCGGCATATCACGGGTTGAAAAAGGAAAGACATAACCTGTCTTCGTTTCGACAAATCCATCCCCATCAGATGATTGCCTATATAGGAATACGCTATTCATGGAAGGCCTTGCCAGTTCCAAAAACCAATGCTCTTCCAACACTGACCCATTTCGGACCGTAAGGCGAAGCCAATAGACAGAATCTTTTAATCCAAAATTCAAGATATCAACTTCCCCGCGAATAAATCTATCGTCATAAAACGCGGATGAAACCTGTTCGATCCCGAGGCTCTGCAATGGGTCTTCCAGGTATTCAATATTGCTGCCAACCAGGTATTCTTCCTGCCCGTCATGCAGGATCAACAAAGCCTCTTCCGGTTGAAAAGCACCCGCATGAACATTTGCAGATTGAAAAGCAACAAGTGCGAGCAACAACATTCCAGCAGTGATGAAAATTCGAAACCAGTTTATTTGCTTCACAAATGCTCCAACATAATGTGTAAACCAAATGCGAATATAAGAAAGCAATGGTGATTTCATATTGGTTATGCTAATACTTAAAAGCCAGCGAATTCCACTCAAAAATATCATCCACGTCCCGGATTTCCTCAACGTGTGATTTACTGTTGCAAAGGATATACTTTTTAATTACGCCTCCTGAAAATATAACACACCCCGTTGAATTTCTCTCCAGGAGAGTGTTTTCCTACTCTAAATTTTAGTGTGAAAGTCACCATGTTTTCCCAGGATTTTATTCGTCTTCTCATGGAAGGTGTTCCAGGGCAGAAAATTGTCCCCCCCCTCAAATGGCTCTTCATCAGGCTTATCAATGAGATCCTTTACCCCAAAATACGTTTCATAAAAAATCAACAATTCATCAGCTTTCAATCGAAAATCCAGGGTCGAATGATTGGCTTTTTCCGGGGGTTCAAGATGTGCAACCAAACGCTCACGAAAATTAGTTTCTGTCGAAGGGGGTAAAAGTTTTTTCAATTCCTGGATCATATCCTTTACCTGTTCAATAACCGTCAGGGCGTTGGGCAGTGAGGTGTTTTCGCCAATCACTTCTTTGAGTAGTTTGCACTTATAAGCACGGCAAACATGCGGATAGTGGGGAGAGGCATGAATTGTACATTGACCTTTCCAAAGGGGGCAGGGCAGGCTAAACCCCCGCTGGCTGGGATCAGACCGAAATACATTCAACCCCCACCCTTCGGCGCGATCCAATTCAGAAGGCCTGAGTTTTGCCCAGATGAATAAATGTCCACTGCAACACAACCCGCAAGCTTTACACAAAATATCTGCTTGAGATTCGATGGTTTCATCATTACCGATCATACAGGAAATAATATCCCAGTAAATGAAAACTGGCAATCATGTCCCCCGATAGATAACAGAAGTGTAAGGGGCACTTAAGGAAAGGTGTGCCCTGAACCTCTTCCCCCAAATCCATCTGGTTCATTGGGGGAAGAGGAATGCATTGAATTTTTAAACTCCCTTACCTGCATATTTTAAAGGCAGGCGAGTTCACCCTACAACAAATTCCTTCACTGCCTTCTGGATTTTCTCCAAACCACTCTGAATATTTTCAACCGAATTGGCATAGGATAACCTTAGGTATCCATCCCCATAATCACCAAACGAAGACCCGGGCAGCAGAGCAACCCCTGCCTTTTCAAGGATCAAATTCGCCAGGTCAGTTGAGCTCATGCCAGTCTTGCGGATGTTAGGGAAAGCATAGAATGCGCCCTGCGGTTTCTGGCAGGAGAAGCCGGGAATGCTATTTAATCCGTCAACAATAATGTTACGACGACGCTGGTATTCAGCAACCATCACATCCACCATTCCCTGCGGGCCTGTCACAGCCTCCAGTCCGGCAAATTGTGTGAAGTGTGCAGTAGAACCGATGGAATGGGTCAACAGCAAGTCCACCCGGGCGGCAAGTTCTCGCGGCATGATACCAAACCCCAGCCGCCAACCGGTCATCGAGTAGGTCTTAGAAAATCCGTCCACGATGATGGTGCGTTCCTTCATGCCAGGCAGAACCGCAATGGATGGCGCGGTCAAACCGTCGTACACGATCCGCGCATAAATTTCATCTGACATCACCCAACAATTGTATCGTTCAGCCTGCGCGGCGATATAAACCAGATCTTCCAGCGGAATAACTCCGCCAGTTGGGTTGCTGGGCGAATTCAAAATAATTAGTTTCGTCCGCTCGTTGATGAGTTTATCAAACGCCGCCAGATCAAACGAGAAATTATTCTCCTCCAACAACGGAACCGCGACAGGGATTCCACCCGCCACTTTGATCATGGCTTCATAGGTTGGGAACCCAGGATTCGGATAGATCACTTCGTCGCCCGGTTCGACCAGCGCAAGGGTTGGAAAAAAAAGGTTCGGTTTCCCACCGGGGCTTACAACCACTTCATCTGCAGTAAATTTAATCCCGCGCCGATTTCCGCCATCCTCGGCAATTACCTCACGCAGAGATGCCATGCCGGCAGGTGGTGTATAGCGTGTTTTGCCCGTGCGGATAGCTTCGATTCCTGCATTACTGACATTTTCAAAAGTGGCATAATCCGGCTGACCAATTTCCAAATGGACAATATCGCGCCCCGCGGCTTCCAGCTGATTGGCACGTGCCAACACCTGATAAGCACCTTCGGGTTTGAGGTGTGCAGTACGAGTTGCAAAAGTCATGGGTTCTCCAATTTTTTAACCAGGACTTCGGAAATATTTCCGAAGTCCTGGTTAAATTTATTTGATAATCTTTTTCAATTCGTCGAATTCTTCATCAGGCATGCCAAACCAATTCTCAGGCGCAGGGAAGGTCACGCTCTTGACTTCGCTGACATATTGCTTGAGTCCGTTCAAAATGACTTCGCCCGCGTTGCCAAAAACCTTCGCCATCTTTGGTTTAAATTTTGGATACAGTCCAAACATATCATGGTAAATCAACAGTTGACCGTGTGCATCGGGACCTGAACCGAGACTCATGATAATGCAGTTATCAGCGCGTTCCGTGATCATCTTGCACAGGCGGTCAGGGATCAGCTCAACCAGGATGGCAAATGCCCCGGCTTTTTCCAATGCCTTGGCGTCATCCGCGATCTTCTTTGCCATTTCGGCCGACTTCCCTTGCAGGCGAAAGCCTCCCAAGGCCGCGACAGATTGCGGGGTGAGTCCAAGGTGACCAATAGCGGGAATGCCTGCTTCGACAATTGCCTGAATACGCGGAGCCATTGCAGCACCACCTTCGAGTTTAATGGCATCACAACCGGCTTCTGCCATGAAACGTCCTGCGTTTTTGACCGCGATCTCGTTGCCAGGCTGATAAGACATATAGGGCATATCACCAACGATAAAAGCGGTGGGAGCGCCGCGCCGTACCGCGGAGGCGTGGCGGATCATATCATCCATGGTGACAGGCAAGGTCGAGTCAAAGCCAAGCATCGTCATGCCGAGGCTGTCACCAACGAGGATCATTTCAACGCCAGCTTGATCCTGCAAATAGGCGGTAGGGTAGTCATAGCAGGTCAGCCAGCTGATGGGCTCCCTGTCCTGCACTTTTTGGAAAAGATAAGGCAGGTTGATTTTCTTACGGTCAGTCATTTGAGTCTCCTTATTAAAAAATACAAGCCAGCGCCGAAACTAAATAAAAGTCTGGCAACTGGCTTGCAGGGGAACCATTTCTAAAAACCTATTCTATCCAACGAGTTCACGGGCGATACGGGTGGCACTGGATGCGTCTGCCGCGAAACCGTCTGCACCAATTTGGGTGGCAAATTCCTGCGTAACAGGAGCGCCGCCGATCATCACCTTCACCTTGTCGCGTAACCCGGCAGCTTTAAGCGCCTCGACAGTCACGCCCATATTGCTCATGGTGGTCGTGAGCAGCGCCGACATACCAATGACCTGTGCACCATCCTCGACGGCTTTTACAAAGGCCTGAGGGGGAACATCCACACCGAGGTCCATGATCTCAAAGCCTGCGCCCTCGAGCATCATGGCAACCAGGTTCTTGCCAATATCGTGCAAGTCGCCCTTGACCGTGCCAATTGCAACCTTGCCAGCAGATTCAGAAGCGCCGCCTGCCAGATGCGGTTTCAGAAGCGCCAATCCAGCTTGCATGGCACGCGCGGCGATCAACATTTCAGGAACAAAAATGTCACCCTCTTCATAGCGGGTTCCGACTTCGTCCATGGCAGCGATCAGTCCTTCTTTTAAGATGACATCAGCTCCGATGCCAGCAGCCAGTGCTTCCTTGACACCGGCTTCAACACTTGGTGCAGCCCCTTCGATCACGTTATCAAAAATTTTTTTCAGGTCCATTTTTTCTCCAGGAGAGTGAGGGTTGAAATGATAAACCCTGACAATTGAAAAAACATGTCTGGGTTATAAACACGCTTACAGGTGCCACGATTCAGAATCTTCTTCCATAATATTATCCAGGATGGCTTCATGTGCACGATCGATATCATCCAGCAAAGCCTGCCGTGCGGTCTCTGTATCGTGGTCTTTCAATGCATCAACGATCCGCTTATGGGTGACTTCCATGGTTTTTCCAGCCCTGCGCATGACCATAAATCGAGCCAACTGATCGTGCATTTTTCCAACTAGATCAGCCAACTCATTGTTGCCACTCGCCTTTGCCAGGAGGTAGTGAAAACGCCGGTTTTCATCGGTGTAGCGGTCATAAGATTCATCATCGTCGCCTGTATATCCGACATGGACGGTTTCTAAATCCTGGATTTGCTCTGGGGTAATCCGCAGCGCAGCGCGCTCAATGGCAGATAGTTCCAAAATACGGCGTATGTCCAACAAATCTCTCAATTGTTTCAGAGTGATGGTTGCTACAAAATAACCTGAACGGGGCTTGATCAATACCAGCCCTTCATGACTAAGCATCTGCAATGCGTCACGTACCGGCATAACACTCGTATTGTACTCTTGAGCAATGGCTTCAACATTTAGCCGTTCTGCTGATGTACGCTGCCCCATTATGATGGATCGGCGCATTTTTTTGTAGATCAGGCTTTTTGAAGTACAGTCGGTGAACGCCTTACTCATTACATATGCTCCTCATTACATATACAAAATATTACCACAAGATATATCAATTAGCAATAATCAGCCTGTCTGATATATTAGTTATTGACTAATAGCATATTAGATGCTATGATTAATTCATTGGATTTCCTATCCTTAGATGCCAACCACAAGAGTAGTATGTCTTTCCTGAAAGATTTTCCCAAGGAGGTGACCGCTCAAACATAGTTGCGATTTCTTTAGTATGTAATTCCTGACATTCTCACACAAATCAATTCTAGGAGAAAGGTTGAAAAAAATGGAAAAGAAAATTCACCCACTCGTTACTGAAGCCAATCAACAACTACGGGAAGGCAAAATCACCCGCCGCGATTTCCTGAGGCTCTCAACCCTGTTGGGGCTCACCGTCGCCAGCGCCGAGTTTCTAGCCGCCTGCGGTACGCCGGAACAAGCCGCAACCGAAGTCCCCGCTCCCGCCGCAACCGAAGCTCCTGTTGTGGCAACCGAAGCCCCCGCCACTGGCGGCATCGTCCGCGGTGGAACCCTGACCTGCGCCACCCGCATCGAACGTGTGGATAATCCCGCGACCACCTCACTGATCAGCGCAGCCCAACCCTGGCGCCATGTGATTGAATACCTCACCCATACCGACCCAACAGGCGTTACTCATCCCTACCTGCTGGAGAGTTGGAATGCCAGCGACGACCTGCTGACCTGGACTTTGATCCTGCGCAAGGGCATCAAGTTCAATAATGGACAGGAATTGACCGCTGACGATGTCATGTTTAACTTCAAGCAATGGCTGACCGAATCCGTCCAATCCTCCATGTTTGGTGCAATGAGCTACCTCGACTTGTCCGGTGTGGAAAAGACAGACGACTACACCATTACCTTGAAGCTCAAGACTCCGTCCATCTTTATCCCCGAACATCTCGCCCAGTATCCTGCTGGCATCGTCCCCGCCTCATTCGGTGGCGACATCACCAAGGAACCCATCGGCACTGGCGCTTTCACCATGGAAGAATATGTGGTCGGCGAACGCTGCGTCCTCAAAGCCCGCAAGGACTACTGGCGCAATGGCGCAGATGGCAAACCTCTTCCCTACCTCGATGAAATCATCATGGTTCAACTCGGCGATGACCGCTCAGCTGACCTTTCTGCCTACCAAAGCGGCCAGGTGGACACCATCCTCGAACCAAATGTTGCCATTTGGGAAGCCCTCAAGGATGATGCCGATACAACAGTGGTTGCCACTCCCACCGGAGCCACCCGGGTTCTGCGCTTGCGCGCTGACCAGGAACCCTGGAATAAGGTTGAAGTTGTTCAGGCGTTGAAGCATTGCCACAACCGCGAGAAGATTTTAGCGCTCGCCTTGCAAGGACAAGGCACCATCGGCAATGACAGCCATGTATCCCAGGCAAATCCCGAATTTAATGACATCCCGCCCTATCCGTTCGACACAGCCAAGTCAAAGGAATTACTTACGGCTGCGGGTTATCCCGATGGATTAACTGTTGAATTGGCTGTTGCCAGCGACTGGCCCGAATCAATGGCGTATGCTCAAGCACTCAAGGAAGATGCCATTGCAGGCGGATTTACTATCAACCTCAATCCCATGCCTGCTTCACAGTATTGGGAAGGCTGGACCGATTTCAACATGGGGATTACCTGGTGGTCTCACCGCACGCTGGCTCCCATGATTTTGGCAGTCGCCTATACCGGCAACCCCGATGGCACCCCCGCCGCCTGGAATGAATCGCACTGGGTTGACCAGGAATTCAGCGACATCCTTACCGAAGCAGTCGGCACCCTCGACCTCGAGAAACGCAAAGAACTGGTCGGCAAACTGCAAGTGATTCAGAAGGAACGCGGCACCATTTGTTTGCCCTTCTTCATGAGCGTTTGGAAGATCTACAAGAAGAACATCCACGACATCGAACCCACCCCCGACGAATACGCTATCTTCTACGAAACCTGGAAAGACGCGTAACTACAACGTGCTCGAAATACCTCCCGCGCTGTTAACAGCGCGGGAGGTATCTATCCTGATTTACATAACTCCATTTATTAAAGAGGTAAGGCATGATTCAAACTCATGGCACAAGCACCACCAGCGCCCATTACTCCCGTATGGGCACACAGGAATGTGAAAAAATCCATCAAGCCAGCCTGGAAATTCTCGAGCGCGTTGGCGTTGATGTTCACGATGAAAAAGCAAGAGACATATTGGTAAAAGGCGGCGCGAAAACAGACGGGTTACGCGTACGCATCCCCGAATACATGGTCACACGGGCATTATCCACGGCGCCAAAGACTCTCACACTTTATAACCGCAAAGGCAAGGTTGCCATCCGAGCCGGCGGGTATAGTTCCCATTATGGCGGCGGATCAGACTGCCTCAACATCCTCGATCATCGCACAGGGTTACGCCGCAGACCAGTTTTGAGCGACGTAAAAGAAGCCTCAACCCTGATGGATGCTTTGCCGGAATTTGATTTTGTCATGTCGGCTTTCCTGCCCGAAGATGTGGACCAGCGCATTTACGACCGCTACCAAATGGAAGTCATGCTCAATACGACCACGAAACCGATCGTATTTGTCACACCTGATTTTGAAGGTTGTGTCGCCGCAATCGAGATGTGTGAAATTGTTGCAGGGAGTGCAGAAGCCTTCCAACTGCATCCCTTTGCCACTTGTTATATCAACGTTACATCAGGTTTGATCGCAAATCAGGAAGCCCTTCAGAAGTGCATGTTCCTGGCTGAAAAAGGTCTGCCACAACTATACATTCCATTGAATGCGGGCGGCGTTAATTCTCCTGCCACGACAGCTGGCTGTATGGCTTCAATGGACGCCGGCATTCTGTTGGGAATCGTTCTTTCGCAACTTGTTCACCCGGGTGCCCCAATTGCCATCCCTGGCTGGAATGGCGGGCCATACAACCTGCAAACCATGGTCGGTAATTACGTTCTCGCCGATGAGCAGGGAGTGCCAACTTCAATGGGCAAACATTATGATCTCCCTGTATTTGGCTTGGGCGGCTCGACCGACTCGAAAATGCTGGATCAACAAAGCGGTTTTGAAGCCACCCTCAGCCTGATGACCTCCCTCCTGCACGGCGCCAACATCGTCCATGATGTTGGATTCATGGATGCTGGTTTGCAAGGCAGTATGCAAATGATGGCGATTTGCAACGAAATTCTTGGTTTCCTGCGTGCCACCACCGCCGGTGTGGTTGTCAATGATGAAACCCTGGCGTTGGATGTGATCGAAGAGCTCGGACCCACTGGCAGTTATCTAGGACACGAGCACACCATCCGTCACTTCAAGGAACCTTTTTACTCCAAACTGATTGACAAGAATCCCTATTCAGTCTGGCAGAAGCGCGGAGGCAAATCAATGGAGGAACGCGCCTCCAAGATGGTGGATGATATTCTCGCAAAGCATCAGACCGAGCCTTTGTCAGACGAAATCCAAAAAGCCATTCATAATGTAGTCCAACGCGAACAAGCCTGGATCGATAAACAGAAGTAAAATTTGATAAGCCTGACAGGGTTTTATCAAGACGTGGTGAAAACCTATCAGGCTTTTTGTTCATACCCCGTAAGCAACGGAGAAGCCAATGGCTAGATATATCGTGCGGCGGTTGCTCACCATGCTGTTGACCATGATCCTGGTTTCCATGCTTGTGTTTGCCATCGTTGAAATTGCGCCAGGGAACGTCGCCCGCAACATTCTTGGTGCCTATGCCACCCCTGAACAGGAAGCATCCATGTCGCGGCAGTTGGGATTGACCCGGCCTGTAAGCATCCGCTACATCTCATGGCTCTTTGGCTCGGATTGGCAAGCCAAAGGGGAGATCGGTCTGCCGATGGCGCAAATCATCAGCGAGCAGGGACTGGTCAAGAACGCCCGTGAGTGGTGGGCGGTTGCTCCAAACGGTGAACATCTGCAATGGACCGTGGAGGAAGGCAAACTCTACAAACTGGTCCTACTTGCTGATGGAAACACCGAAAAAATCCTGGATGAAAGTTCCTGGAAGGCTGGAGAAGACGGTGATGAGTATTTCTGGGGAGTGGATACTGCAAACCGTGCCGCCAAATGGGTAAAAGGCTCGAAGGATATTGAGTATAGACTGGACTATTCAGGCTGGGTGGAAAGTACTGGCGCTCCCGTCGAATACATCCCCCTCAGTAAGGGACTTATCCGCGGCGATGCGGGGGTATCACTTCGTTATCAGGCGCCAGTGTCCGAAGTTATCGGGCGAAGGATTCTCAATTCATTCATCCTGGCAGCACTGGCAATCGTGGTATCCATTCCCACAGCAGTCATCCTCGGCTTGATCGCGGGATTGAACGAAGGAAAATTGATCGATCGTATCATTTCAATTGGCGGCTTGATCACTGCCGGTTCCCCCGATTTTGCAACCGGCATTTTACTGATCATGGTCTTTGCCATCTGGTTAAAGGTTTTGCCAGGGGCAGCCGTCTTTACCTCAGCAGATGCCCTTTGGAAAAACCCAAATCTGTTGGTGTTGCCTGTGTTAACCGCCAGTTTGGTTGAAATCGGTTATGTCCTGCGCATCACCCGCTCCAGTGTAGTCGAAGTGATGAACAGCCCTTATGTCCGCACAGCCATTCTCAAAGGGTTGACATACCGCCAGGTGGTTACTCGCCATGTGCTGAGAAATGCAATGATGGCGCCCATTACCGTCATCATGCTGCATGTCAACTGGTTCATTGGCGGCTTGGTGGTGGTCGAATCCGTGTTTGGGTACCCCGGGCTTGGAAGTTTTATCCTCAACGCAGCCCTTTTTAAGGATGTGTACTCCATCGAAGCTGGCGCTATGGTGTTGATTTTGCTGGCAGTCGGAACCCAATTGATCGCGGATTTGATCTACTCGCTTGTCAATCCGCGCATTCGCTATTCATAGGAATCAGCCATGGCAACAGAAAATATTTCCATGACAAAATCCACCTCCAGATTTGTCTTAACTTTACGCGGAATCTGGAAAGGATTGCAGGAACTGGCTGAGTTGATCTTTGCCTCTCCCACCGCAGTCATCGGGCTGGTCGTTGTGCTTGCCTGGGTGTTCGTGGCGATTTTTGCCCCGCTTATCACAACCTACTCCCCGCTGGAACAGGATTACAAGAACATCAACCAAAAGCCCACGGCAGCACATGTTCTCGGGACCGATAATCTGGGACGCGACGTTTGGACGCGTGTGGCATATGGGGCCCGCACCATTTTATCGCTGGGACCAATTTCTGTATTTGTGGCATTCCTCATTGGGCTGGCGCTTGGTCTGCCCGCAGGATATTATCAAGGCTGGGTGGATGAACTCATCATGCGTATTCTTGATGCACTGATGGCATTCCCGACCATCCTTCTTTACATGATTATCATTTCGGCAGTTGGAGCATCGCCATTCAACGTAGTCATCGCGATTGCCATTGGCGGTGCACCTGGCATTGCCCGTCTTGTTCGCGCTCTCACAATGGATATACGCACTCGCGAGTACGTCGCAGCGGCAAAATTGCGCGGCGACAGTGACATCATGATCATGCTGCGGGAGATCCTGCCAAATAGTCGCGGCCCCTTGATCGTGGACTTTTTACTGCGCATTGGCTATGCAGCCTTCTACATCGGCACACTCGGCTTTTTGGGACTCGGTCTGCCACCACCCACCCCCGATTGGGGAGGCATGGTGCAGGAGGGTCACGGCCGCATGAGTGCAAATATCTGGCCCGTTCTATCTGCCACAATGGCAATCGTAACGCTGGTCATTGGCTTGAATATGTTTGCTGATGGCTTGCGCGAAGAAAGCATGCGCTATCAATAGCATTATGGACTCCAACAATTCCTGCCGTTGGAGTCGGAGAAACTTATGGATGACTCCTCTCCAATCCTTTCGGTAAAAAACCTGGCGGTTACTTACAAAACCCGCAAACGTGATATCGACGCCGTACGCGACGTATCTTTCGATATTTATCGCGGCGAAAATTTGGGCCTTGTCGGTGAGTCAGGCTGTGGTAAAAGCACGGCAGCATACTCGATTGTCAACTTCCTCGGACCCAACGGGCGAGTGAAAAGCGGCGAAATCCTCTTTAAGGGGGAACAGCTCCGCAATCGCTCCGAGGCTGATTTGCGTAAACTGCGCGGCGCGGATATTTCAATGGTCTATCAGGAACCGATGTCTGCGCTCAATCCATCCATGCAAATTCGAGATCAACTGGCAGAAAGCCTGATCGCCCACCGCGGTTTTAACCAAAAGGATGCCTTCGCCGAATCGCTCGAGGCACTCAGGAAAGTATACATGCCCGATGCCGAGGGAGTCATGCAGCGCTATCCGCATCAACTCTCCGGTGGACAGCAGCAGCGTGTGCTGATTGCCATGGCCATGCTCAACAATCCATCCCTGCTCATTATGGATGAACCCACCACAGCCCTGGACGTAACGGTCGAAGCGGCAGTGCTGGATTTGATCGCCGAATTGCAAAAAAAATATAACACGGCCACACTCTATATCAGTCATAATCTCGGAGTAGTCGCCCGCGTCTCGGATAAGGTCGCGGTGATGTATGCCGGCGAAATTGTTGAGTTGGCACCAACGCGGGAGATTTTCCACAACCCCATGCATCCCTACACAATGGGTTTGATGCGCTGTCTGCCGGACGTGGACGCGCCCAAGGGAACGCGCACTCTGCACCCAATTGAGGGACGTGTACCTTCGCCCGCCAACCTGCCCGCAGGATGTATCTTCGCACCACGCTGCCAGCATGCCGAGCCGGAATGTCTGGCAGGACATCCTCATCTCAAGGAGATTTCCCCGGGTCATCAAGTGCGCTGTTTCCGTGCCTGGGACTGGACTGCAGTCAAGGAAAATTGGAAAACCGAGGATCTGGTTCCACTAAAGGAATCATGTCCCGACCGCAACGGCAATACCGAAGAAAATGTACTTAATGTCAAGAATGCCAAGGTGTATTACCCGGTACCATTCAAAACTGTGGGTGGATTATTTGGCATGGAAAAGCGAAGTTACGTGCGTGCCTCCGATGATGTCAGTTTTTCGGTGAAACGCGGACGAACCCTCGGTATCGTTGGCGAATCGGGTTGCGGCAAAAGCACAATCGCGAAAGCCATTGTTGGGTTGGAGCCGCTATTTGGCGGACAAATCGACTTCCTGAATGTGGATGTCTCCAAGCCTTTAAACAAACGCGGCATTGACACCATCCGCGACCTGCAAATGGTATTCCAGGATCCCAACGGTGTTCTCAACCCGTCTTATAGTGTCGGCGATCAAATTGCATTCTCCCTTCGCCGTTTTGGAACCGTGCCGCCTGACCAGATCCGCGCCGAAGTGGAACGCCTGCTGCAGGCCGTCAAACTGGATGAGAGTTATTACAATCGCCTGCCACGCCAATTGAGCGGTGGTGAAAAACAACGCGTGGGCATTGCCCGCGCCATATCGACCAATCCGGCCATGGTCGTCTGCGATGAACCCGTCTCAGCGTTGGACGTCTCGGTGCAGGCTGCAGTGCTGAACCTGCTGCTGGAAATCCAAAACACACGCAACACCACAATGATCCTGATCTCGCACGACCTGAGTTCGGTTCGGTTTTTCGCGGACGAGGTGGCAGTGATGTACCTTGGACATATTATGGAGATTGGCTCCTGTGAATCAATATTCCAACCGCCTAATCATCCGTATACCACCGCGCTGCTGGCGGCAGTCCCCCGCGCTGACCCAGACGCGCCTCACTCCAATATCCGCTTAAGTGGGCATGTTCCCAGTGCGGTCAAACCGCCATCAGGATGCAAGTTCAACACCCGCTGTCCATTTAAAATTGGTGCCATTTGCGAGCAGGAAGAACCATCCAAACGCGATATGGGCGCCGGCCATCTAATCTATTGTCATCTCACCCCGGAAGATCTGAAGAATAAAATAATCTGATCTCTGTGGAAATTTTTTTGGGAGGCTCTTCAGCCATGCAGGAACACGAAAAACAATTTTTTATGCGCGATCCCTGGAAATTTGACCCTAATTTTCAGCGCCCCCCCCGCCCAAATGACGAACTTGGGTTCGATACCCGGTCGCTTCACGCTGGATTTCACCCGAGCGAAGACATGGAACGCTTTCGTGCTTTTGTACCGCCCATCGTACCTTCGATGACGTATCCGTACAAAGATTTCGACCATATTCCATATCCGGTCTACGCCCGAACCAAGACTCCCACCGCCGACATCCTCGAACAACGTATTGCCGCGCTTGAAGGCGGTGAGGCGGCGGTCACGGCAGGGTCAGGCTCGCAGGCACTTTTTAGCTTGATCTTCACCATTGCCCGCCCTGGCGATAACGTGGTAACAAGTTTGAACACCTTTGGAGAAGGATACAAGCAGGCAACAAATATCTTCCCCGAACGCTGCGGCATTAATTTCCACTTTGTGGAAGATCCCGCCGATCCAAAGTCATGGGACAAACAAATCGACAGTAAGACCCGTTTGGTGTGGGTCGAGACGCCCAGCAACCCAACCCTCTTCGTAACTGACATCAAAGCCGTGGCAGATGTTGCCCATGCGCGCAAGGTTCCAATGCTGGTGGATAACACCACCGCCACCGCAGCCTTGCAGCGCCCGATGGATTTTGGCGCCGACATCATCCTTCTAAGCATCACCAAATTTATGGCAGGTAATGCCACAGTCTTGGGTGGCGCAATTGTCGGCCCGGAAGACCTGACAGAAGACATTCGCTGGAACACCACCGAATTTGTCGGCTCGATCATGCAGCCCTTTGACTCGTGGTTGACGCTTCAATACCTGGAAACGCTATCCATGCGCATGGATCGCCACAGCACCAACACACAAAAGGTTGCGGAATACCTGGCGGCACACCCCAAAGTTTCCCTTGTCAATTATCCCGGCTTGAAAACACATCCGCAGTATGACCTGTCTCAGAAACAGATGAAATCAAGCGGCGGAATGCTTTCCTTCGTGGCGAAAGGCGGTATCCCCAGCGCGCGCACCCTCATGAATGGTTTTGACTTGATCGTCCATGCCGTCACATTTGGAACCAGCCGTACGATCTGTATGCATCCACGGACCATCACACACGAACATATGACTCAGCAGGAACGCGATATCGCTGGCATTGACGATGGTCTCATCCGCCTTTCAGTTGGCCTTGAAGACCCGAAAGATATCATCGCTGACCTCGACCAGGCACTTTCAAAAATTTAATTCATGAAATAACTCTCCTTCGATAACCGTTCAGGTTTGCACTTACCTGGGCGGTTATTGTTCAAAGCAACATGACTAAACAACAGATACTCACAACCAATGCCCCCGCCCCTGGCGGCGCCTATTCGCAAGCCTTACGCGTCGGTGATTTTGTTTTCACTGCCGGCATGGGTCCATGGCATCCGTCATCGCGACAGGTAGTCGGCGATACTATTGAAGAGCAAACCACGCAAACGCTGGAAAACATAAAAGCCATATTGAATGAAGCAGGATTGGGGATGGAAAATGTGGTTAAAGCGACAGTGCATCTCAGCGACCTGAGCTTATTTGCCCGCTTCAATGAGGTCTACACCCGCTTCTTCCCCGATCCAAAGCCTGTCCGCACAACAGTGGGATCTCAACTCTTTGGGATTCTTGTCGAGATCGATGTGGTGGCGTATGACAGGAAAATTTGACCGAACATCTATTTTGCGTCATTTGTATCTCGATCCGCACCATATCGAACAGATTAATGCTGCAATTTTCAAGACAGACCTGCGAATTTTCTCCGATTTTCTGGATGTGGTCGAAAAATACGGGACACCGGACGAGATCAATGCCAAAGCAGCGGAAGCTGGAAAATTATCCAACCTGGAATCAATAATCGGGAAAGTCCATCCCGAGTATTTGACGGATCTCCAATGGCTAAAGGAGCAAGTCAAGGATCGATCCTTCAGCAGCATTTCAGATTATCGAAAAAAAGTCGCCGGAAGAATAAATTTCGATGAAGCAAACCCGGTAACGCTGGAGATCAGTTCCTGCCAGTATTTTCCCTGGTTGATGGACATTGCTTTCCGTGCACACAAAAACGGCGAAATGATGCCAGGGCGTTTCATCCGTGTCCGCAATATGAAAGAACAGGAACTTGACGGTGATTTGCCTGCTTTCGCCGCGGCCATGCAGATCATCGGTGCTAGTTATGTAGAACAGCTCGATACACGCGGCTCAGACGGCTCCAACATTCATCTTGGTGGCATGGAAACATTGATCGGTTATTACGGCGGTGTTGGCGAACCGAATCACTACGCACTTAAATGGCTGGATGAATTTTTATACTATTACACAACCTATGGCGTACGGCAGATTTTGAACGTCAACAACGGCACGGTATTGCTGGCGTACATGCTTCACCGTCTCGGCATTGATATTGAGTTCAAGATTTCCGTCACACTCGGTAATGACAATCCCTACGCTGCATTATGGACTTTATTGACAGCCGCCCTCTTTGTCCGTCCTGACGGCTCCACTCCGTTGGCTGGTTTCAACTGGAGCAATTCGGTTCATGCAGGCACAATTGAGAACGCCGCTGAAATACGCAAGGCACTCAATCTTGAAACACAGGTTCGTTTTGAACATCACGTCACTGAAACATGGAAAGGATTGGTTATTCAGCCGTATGACCGACGCGACGAAATTTTGAGGTTGGCAAAAACCGTCCCAAATATTTCCGCCAAGCACGAAGGAGGCGAAGTCGAGGTGGAAAAGGCTCGCACCCGTCCATCTGAAATTCAGGATTATTACCGCACGAAATCCGAGATAATTGCTGCGGGTGAGTGGGAAGCTTTGCGTCTGAATTTTTTGGATAAGTTTGATTCAATGAATATCACCGCCCGCGCATTGACCGAACAAGGCCTGTCTTTTATCGCCGCGAAAAATTTGCATCAATAGAGAAATAAAGACATGACCAGGTTTTCATTTTATTTCCATCATTCAAACCCAACTGATTCATTGGAACCTTACTTGCTTAACCACACAATGTAAACAGTCAGACCTGGATTATTTATCAAACATGTCCCTGCTTTCCATCCCCTCCCACGAATCCATTCTATCTGCCCGAAAACGTCTGGCAGGAACGATCCTTAACACACCTTTAATCCGTTTTGAATCCTGCAGGCACGACTTTTGTCAATTTGGTGAGACTGAAGTCGACACGATACCTGAAATCTATCTTAAACTCGAAAACCTCCAACCCACGGGTTCATTTAAAGTACGCGGCGCGGGGAATGCCCTGCTTTCAGCCGATCCATCCAAACTTAAAAATGGCGTGTGGACAGCATCCGCCGGAAATATGGGACAAGCTTTGGCATGGTACGCGCGAAAACTCAACATTGCCTGCACTGTCGTTGTCCCTGATAATGCGCCAGAGGTAAAAGTTCAAGCCATACAAAGTCTGGGTGCAGAGATCATAAATGTGCCGTTTTCAGAATATCAGTCCATTCAAAAAGAGAGTAAGCACCCGGAGATGAAAGGGTTGCTGATCCATCCATTTGCAGACGAAGCGGTCATGGCTGGTAACGGCACAATTGGATTCGAGATAATGGAAGACCTGCCTGATGCGGATACCATCCTCGTCCCTTACGGCGGCGGGGGCTTAAGCTGCGGCATTGCCTCTTCACTTCGCAGTTCGAAATCTTCTGGAGCAAGTGTTGAGGCCGTTGAAATTGCGACCGCCATCCCGCTTACGGAATCGCTGGCAGCAGGAAAAATGATGGAAGTTCCATATCGATCCAGTTTCGTGTCTGGCATGGGTGCACCTTTTATTTTCCCGCAAATGTGGGGTCTGGCAGGCAAACTGCTGGCTGGCTCGCGCGTGGTAGAACTGACTCAGGTTGCCAAAGCCATCCGATTACTGGCAGAACGTCACCACATCATTGTCGAAGGCGCAGGGGCGGTTGCGTTGGCGGCTGCTTTGAGGATGAATGAAAACAAAAAATTGGTTTGCGTGGTGTCCGGCGGGAATATTAGCGCCGCACACCTGAACAAAATATTGCATGGAGAATTGCCTTGAGAGACTCGAACATTCAACGAATTGAAGCGCGCCCCGGCCAACAAGCCTACGGCATGGGGCTGGGCGTGATCCTGCTGGACGATGTATATCCTGGCTTTCCCGGCGATGTCCGCAACGCCAGCGGCTATCCATTTCCGATTCAATATGAGATCGTCAACGGCGTGGACATAAAAAAACTGGTGGTGGATCCCAACAAGATCATGTGTTTGCCCCCACTCATTAAGTCCGCGCAGAAACTGGAAAAGTTAGGCTGTCGTGCCATTATTGCCGAGTGCGGATATTTTGCATACTTCCAACGGGAGATAGCATCAAGCGTGAAGGTCCCGGTGTTCATGTCGAGCCTATTGCAGGTGCCGACGGCACAGCAGTTGATTGGAGCGAACCGCGTTGTGGGCATCTTAATGGCAAACTCCCAATACGTGACAAACCATCATCTGGAATCTGTGGGGATAAAGATTGGATCAAATTACGTGATCGGCGGTGCAATGGACGACATGCGCTGCACGCAATTCGATCACCTCTGGACAGAAGGTTTGCGAACGAATCCCCCCGCAGCAGATTACGCCCAGGCTGAATCAGAATTCCTCACTGTGGCAGTAGATTTCTACAAGCAGCACCCGAAAATGGGCGCGATGGTCCTGGAATGTACTGGCTTCCCACCCTTTGCACGCGCCCTGCAGCGTGAAATTGGAATCCCCATCTTCAGTTGGGGCACTTTGATGGATTACGCCTACGCGGTGGTCGTCCATCGCGAATATTACGGACATGTCTAATTTCTTGTCATTATGCAGCACTTCCACCAGCCCCCCACTTAATATATTGTAACATTTGGGCGCGAAGAGCAAAGTGCCTCCTCGCAATTACATTTTTGGAGTCTTTCATGATAATTTCTAACTCACTCGAACTTCACACTCCGCAATTCCGCGTATTATCAGACGACCAGTGCGCCGAAATTTTCAACGCCGCACTGGAATGTCTGGAACGCGTTGGAATTCAACTGCACAACCATGCCGCCTGCGACCTGCTTGCATCCAAAGGCGCAACAGTCAACGATAAAATTGTACGAATTCCATCCGATCTGGTCAAACAGGCAATTGCATCCACACCGCACGAGTTCACGGTTTGGGGAAGAGACGATAAAAATAAAATGCAGGTTGCCAATAACCGTGTGCATTTTGGACCGGGACCCACCTGCACCTACTTCATGGATCCAGCCACCGGTGAACGCCGCAAAGCTCAACGCGGCGACGCAGGCATGACCGCCAGAGTGTGCGATGCCCTGCCAAATATTGATTACATCATGGGCTTGAGTCTTTTCGACAATGTAACCCCCGTGCTTTCCCCGGTCTATGAATTTGCAGAAGAATTGGCAAATTCATCCAAACCGATCATAGCATGGGCAAACACCCCAGCCACATTTACCGATATCTACCAGATGGCGGCAGCAGCAGCTGGAAACGTAACTACCCTGCGTGAAAAGCCGATCTTTGCCCTCTTCACCACCTACGAGTCTCCATTTAAAATTGCAAACTCAGCACTCGCCACCCTTATGCAAGCAGCGGAAGGCGGCATACCATCGATTTGCTTGGGCGGTCCCACGGTTGGCTTGGAATCCCCCTTTACCGGAGCAGCTGCTCTCGTGATTCATCTGGCTAGTGCCCTTGCGGCTTTGACCGTTGTCCAAACACATGTACCGGGCGCTGCAATGGCGATTGGCGGCCTGCCCTCCATGATGGACTTGCGGACTGCTCGCCCCGCATACGGCTCGCCCGAAGCCAGCCTGCACAGTGCTGCTGCAGTTGACATTGCCCGCTATCTAGGCATTCCATTCATGGGAACAGCAGGCGCCTCTGAAGCCAAGCGGGTGGATGCCCAGGCTGGAACAGAAGCGGCACTTCAAGTTATGCTCTCTGCTTTAAGCGGTGCCTCGCTCGTCCATGATGTGGGCTTTCTCGATTGTGCCGACATCGGTTCGTTGTCCTACCTCGTTCTTGTGGATGAGATCATCGGCATGGCTGCGCGTGTGATGCGCGGCATTCAGGTCAACCCTGAAACCATCATGCTTGACCTGATCGAAAAGGTAGGTCCTGGCGGGTTGTTCCTCAGCCAGTCCAAATCTGCCGCGCTATGCCGCAAAGAAGCATGGGTTCCCACGATCTTGGATCGCGACCCATACAATGTCTGGTCTCGAAAAGGCGGACTTGCGACAGAAGAAGTGGTGAACGCCAAAGTGCAGAGGATCCTGGAAACACACCAACCCAAACCGCTTCAACCCGAAGCCCTGGCATTGATCGAAAATATTTTGCTTGCGGCGGAAGAACGTGAGAAAAAATAAATGACAGACCTCCCTGTCGTTTTTATCGCCTGCCGTATCTTTGAGTCTTTGATCTCCCGCCACATCCCATCTGAGTGGAAGGACCGCATCACCTTTATGGATTACGGTTTGCACGCGCGCCCCAGGCATTTACATAAAACGATACAAGGCGAAATTGACACCCTCACAACTCCCAGCCTTATCGTACTGGGATATGGAATATGCGGCAACGGATTGAAAGATATTCACTCAGGGATCCACACCCTGCTAATGCCGAAGACTGAAGACTGTATTGCCATCTTTCTCGGTTCAAATGCGGCTTATCGTACCGAGTTCAATACCCACCCTGGCACATATTACCTGACCGGAGGATGGCTGGAAGCTGGTTCTGACCCATTTAAGGAATACAAAAAACACGTTGAAAAATTCGGGCAGGAGACCGCAGACTGGGTCATGGACCAACAATACCGAAATTACAAACGTATCGCCCTCGTCGGTCATTCTGAGGAGGATTTGGCAATATATCGCGAAAGAGCCATGGAGGTGGCCGAGTACGCCAAACGCTGGAACATGACCTACGATGAAATTAGCGGCTCGGATGGTTATGTTAGGCGGTTATTGGAAGTGGCTGTGGATCTGTCGCGAGCCGAAAATGACTTTTGGGTTATCCCGCCTGGTGGAATAATCGAAGGTTAAAAGACCTACCCTGGCACAGTTGAAGTATCATTTAGCAAACGACTTCAACATGGAATGATAAAAAAAACAGACACCTTGAATTGGGTGTCTGTTTTTTTACGTTTATAAGCTAACTCTAGTGATGTTCCTTCATGGATTGAAATGGCAGGTAGCGCGCCGCCAGGCTGAACATCAACAGCCAGTAGCTAAGCACCAGGGTAGCCACCGAGAATTCAACCCAGGTTGGGGTGTAAGAATTGAGGATAACTCCCGGGGTGAAGGGATCATACGAGATCGATGCGATCAAGCCAGCAAAATTATAATTCCAGCGGGTGAGGATCGCGGCAATGATCGGGAAGATTGACACCGCCATCAGGATACGGAAGTTCACTTTTTTGGCCGCCATCATCACAGAGCCGGCGATGATCGGAAGCAATGCCTGCCCCAACCAAAACGTCAGACTATAGGGAGAGATGGTATCCAGCACTTCGGTTTGCAGGGCAATCTCACGATTGAAACTGTAATAGTTGGTCACAGCCCAGTCCCAAATGCGGAGGTAGGTCAGCAGCAGGGTAATCCCGCCGGAGAGGCGTGCAATATCCAGAAGGGCCCCATCACTGACCTGTCCCGGGCGCATGACCCGGAAAACAAACACACTAGACAGGAAAAGCAAGGCAATACCACCGCTCATGGCAGAGAACACGAACTGCACCGGAGCACTCTGGTTGAACCAGATACCGCGCCCGGCGAGTACTGAATAAGTTGCACCAAGTGATGCCTGATGAAGCAAGGAGAGGGTCAGGCCAGCAACAGCCAGGATCGGACTTGCGCTGTGAAGCCAATGCGAAAGCTTATGCATAAACTTAATGAAACTGCCAAGAATTGGGAAGCGGGCCAGCCAGGGATGCGAGTGAAAAACTGAATGCTCGAGCACAATCGGCAGAACTTCAGCCATTAGTACACTCAGGTACAAAACCACGCACATGGTCACTTCCCACAGCAGGGAGTGAGGCTGCCAAAAGACAATGGGATGCCAGAACCGTAGCGGTTGGCCAAGGTCAAACAGCAACACCATTCCCGCAGTGGAATAGCCAAGAAAGCCCAGCAGAACGGCAAGTTTGCCGATGACTTCAAAGCGTTTGATACGCAGGATATAGACAATCACACCAAAGACGAAGGCGCTTCCGCCCATGGCAATGGCAGAGAGGTCAACAGAGATCCACAATCCCCAGGGTATTGCATTGGATAGGCCGGTCACGTGTAAACCATCACGCAGAACGGTGAACGCTCCCACCAATCCAAACAGGATACCAATGATCAACAGACTGATCCAGTAGGGAAAAACAATGAAGGACCTTTTACCAATGCGGACAGTTGGGCATTGAATATTGGAAATCATGGGTTAACCCTCCACGTTTTGGCCAAAGGGTGTCTTTGACTCTGCAACCGGCGGGATGTAATACACACGCGGCTCGGTACTTAGGTCTTCACGCAGACGCAGGGTAACACTCGCTTCAGTTTGTGCCATCGAGATGGGGCTGGCGGCGTCATTCAAGTCGCCAAAAACGCGTGCACCGGTTGGGCAGGCAACAACACAAGCAGGGGTGGCAGCAGTATCCACACCGGGAACAAATCCACGTTCCACACCGTAATCAATACGATGCGAGCAGAAGTGGCATTTTTCAACCACGCCGCGCGGACGGTTATCCACTTCCTGAAAGCCGAAATCAGGGGCTTTGCTGCTGGTTTCGATCGGGTTTTTCCAGTTAAAGACCCGCGCGCCATACGGGCAAGCCACCTGGCAATAACGGCAGCCAATGCAAAGAGTGTAATCCATCGCCACAATACCATCAGGGCGGTAATAAGTGGCTCCAACCGGGCAGACGTGGACACATGGGGCTTCTTCGCACTGCATACATGGGCGGGATAGGAAATACTCTTCGCCTGATTGCGTGGTCTCGGTGGTAACCACGTTGTAGAGCATGTCATCTGCCAGATTATTAACAGCCTGACAGGCATAAGTGCAATAGTTACAACCGATACACTTGTTGATGTCTACCAACATGCCCCACTTGGGACCATCACTCTCGTGGCTGTCAGATTTGCTGCGCACAGCCAGCGAGTTCAGGCTGAAGAACTGAGCCAGCCCAGCCGCTCCCAGCAACGCCCCGCCCACTTTTAACAAGTCGCGACGGGCGATTTTTTGTTCTCCCTGTTCGGCAGGAGTTTCATTTTGATTTTTCATTCAGACCTCCAGGGGATTGGCACAAAGCCAGTCCATGATCAATCTCTAAAGTTATTCTTCCGGAGTCGGGGTGCCGGGATCTTGTCCGAAGATTACCCAGGCGCCAATGCCGCCAATCAACAAACCGGCAAGTAGTAATAACCAGGACGGGAGGTTGATGCCGCCTTTTTCAGGGGCTTCTGATTCTGCGACAACCTCTTCCACAGCGGGGGTTTCTTCCACCGCCACTGGTTCAGCGGTTGCCTCGGCTGAGGTCTCAGCAGGTTCAGTGGCAACCGGTTCCACGACCACACCGGCGGCGATCAGCTGGCTGGCTTCGTGGATGTCGGAATGGCAGGATTCGCAGGATGCAATGGTGGCTTTGAAGGTATGCCCGCTGTCTTCGCCAAGGTGACAGTTTTCACAGCTTAGTCCAGCTGCCATATGGGTAGATTCGTGAGCAGCCTCGAACTGAGCCTTGTGGCAGTTCGCGCAGATCAACTGGTTATCATCCAACACTTTTTGTTGTTGGGAATGTGGCTCGTGGCAGGTGGCACAGCCGAGTGCTATCTCTCCGTGACGACTGGATACCCATTCCTTCGATTTATCTGCGTGGCAGGTATCACAGGTCAGCGCCTGGCTTTCGACTGAATAGGGCAATTCAGGGTGGGAACCTTCGCCGCCTGTCAGGTTATGGCAGCTCTCGCAATCTATCGGTACGGAACCGTGTTGGCTGATAGTCCAGAGATCGAAATGATCCTCGTGACAGGATTTACAAGTATCAGCTGATTGAGCTGGCGCATTTGCCTTTACTTCCTGGCTTGGGCTGAGAGCCAGAAGAGCAAACAGCATGATGGTAATTGCCGATGCCAGCAATACAAGACCACTCTTGAGTTTGGGGTGTACTTTGGTCATATCACATTCTCCAAATATAAGAAATCCTTACAGAAATTAAAGGGTACTGACAAGCCTAATAAGGGGCAAGTGCAACCTATCATTTTCAATTCAATTGAATGTCATCATATATTCTGTGCAAAAATCGGTTTTTAATAACTTATAAGGGTTGGGGCATTTCCAGTTTCTTTTCAGGAAATTTCAGCAAAATTCACCAGGCTGTCCCAGATCTCGGTATTGAGTCTGGCATACTGTGACTTTGCAAAATCCCAAAACAAACTCTGGGCGCGTGTAAACGGAAAATGAACGTTTCTTGCCATGTGCACGGTGCGGTGTAGATCCATTCCCTGCAAATCAACCTTTTTAACCCGCCCAAAGGCAAGTCCCCTTGCCGCAACCATTTCCGAAACAAAGGCAATACCCACGCCTCGTTCCACCGCCATTTCTATCGCTTCTGCGTTCCCAAGTTCCATGGTTACATTGAGCATATCAGGCGTGATACTGTAAGACTTGAGTCCTTCCATGACAGTTTCACATGTTCCTGAGATCTCCTCACGCATGATCAACTTTTGATCAAGCAGGTCGTCAGGCATGGCTTTTCCATACGCTGCCCAGGGATGGGTGGAAGGCACGATTAAAAAAATCCGGTCTTCAAAAAGTGGTATACATTCCAGGTCGCGATGATCAAAATGTTTACTGGAAACACCAAAGGGAATGACTTGATTAAGCAAACGGTCGTAAACGCCTTCGCGGCCCATTATTTTGACTCTCGGATGGACAGCAGGATAACTCGATTGGAACATGGAAAGCAGGGCAGGCATCAAATATTTTCCGGCAGATGTTGAGCAGCCGATCAATAGATCCCCGCCAATCTCTTTTTTAATATCCTGTATACTTTCTTCCATCAGGCGTGCTGAGCGCAATACGTCTCTAACCATGGGGAGAAGGGCCTCTCCCATCTCGCTCAATGTAACTGACCGCCCATGCCGTTGGAATAACTCCACGTTATAGGCTTGTTCCATTGTCTGAATATTCTGGCTGACAGCTGATTGGGACATATTCAACCGGCGCGCCGCCTGGCTGAAGTTTTTCTCTTCGGCAGCGACAACAAACACGCGCATCGTAGATAATTCGATCATTTTCCTCTCCATCATAAGGACGTCTGATGTATTTACAGGAAAATGATAAGCGGTTTTCATAGTTGTGACCAGTGATAAACGTCAATGATTTTTGATGAATTAGGAAATACTCGAAAAACTGCCCGCGAGGGTGCCTCGCGGACAGTCTCAATTTAATACTATTTCACGACAGGCAGTTCGGAGGCGATCCAACCATTCATGCCGCCATTCAAATTGCGGACGCTGGTGTAGCCCAGGAATTGCAAGTACATCTGGGTCATGGCACCGCGGTGACCCGAGGCACACAAAACCATGATGGGAGCAGCCTTGTCAGCGGGAAGTAGAGCGAGGTTGGCAGGCACTTCGATGACAGGAACCAAAACTGCACCATCAATGTGACCGTTGGCATCCCATTCTTCCTGGCTGCGAACATCAAGAATAAAGGGAACTGTTCCGCCGACTAGTTCGGTGTTGAAATCGGGGGATTTAATCGCGCCAAAGCCTTCGGGAAGTCCACTGAGGTAGGCATCGAGGGCGGCAAGTTTACCTTCATCCACTGTGGGAGCAGTACCGGCAGTTGGCGCGGCAGGAGCGCCCATTTCAACTGGGAATTCAGCTTTGAGCCAGCCATTCATACCGCCGTTAAGGTTGACGACATCGGTATATCCAAGCAAACGGAGCGCCATCATGCCAAGCGAGCCGCGGTGACCGGATGCACAGGTGATAACGATCTTTTCATCCTGCGCAGGAAGTTTATCGAGATTCTTGAGCAGATCGCGGATCGGGATGTTGACCGCACCAGCAATGTAGCCAGCGGTTTCGATTTCAGCAGGTTCACGCACGTCCACAATGAAAGGAGGAGTCTCAACCATCATCTCATTGAGCTTGTCAGACTTGATGCTGTAGAAACCGGCATCAGACGGCAGGGTGGCGAGTAATTCAGCCATCTCACTGACCAGACCCACAACTGGTAATCCGGCAGTCTTCCAGCCATTAAAGCCACCGTTCAAGTTAATGACATCGGTATATCCCATCAAGTGCAAGCCCATGGTCACGATGGATCCACGATGACCAGAAGCGCAGTAGATAACAAAGCGTTCATCCTTGGCAGGCAGTTTATCCAGATTGGAGAAAACATCCTGCATGGGGACATTGACTGAGCCTTCGATGATACCGTCTTTGCTTACTTCTCCGGCAGTGCGCACATCGATCATGACAGGAGCAGCATCCACCAGTTCTTCAGAAAGTTTGTCATTCTTGATGGAGAGGAAACCCTCCGGTAAAGTGGAGACAAAACCATTGAGCATTTCAAACAGAGCCTGGTCTTCGACAATTGCTGCGCTGTTAAGAACAGCAGGAGCCTCAGGCATGGAGCCAGTGACAACTGGAAATTCAGCTTTTAACCAGCCGTTCACGCCACCCGCCAAATTGCGGACATTGGTATAGCCCAACAATTTGAGGGAAGCCATGATAAAGCCACCGCGATGACCGGAAGCACAGGTAACAACGATGGGTTCATCAAGACCGGGGAGTTTATCCAGATTGTTGAGGACATCGCGTACCGGTATATTGACCGAGCCTTCGATAAATCCGGCTGTTTCAATTTCAGCGGCTTCGCGTACATCAAGAATGAATGGTGCCTTATCAACAAGTTCTTCGCTGAGGGAGGCGGGCTTCACAGTCCCATAACCCTTGTCGGCGGGCAGGCTGTTAACAAGTTCGTTAAACAACGCCTGGGCATCGGGTCCTGTTTCAACAACGGGGGCTTCGGTTACAACGACGGGGGCTTCAGTCATTTCTACAACCGGGGCTTCGGTGACTTCCGCTTCCACAACCGGTTCAGCGGCAGGCGCACAGGCGCTCAAGATCATGCTAAACACGATCAGAAGTCCAAACAATACTTGCACTTTCTTAGACATGGTGACTCTCCTTGGTTTAATTAGAAACTTAATTTTTAAATCGTCCTGCAGGCTGGCATGACCTCGTCCACAGGACGTTGTTCACTTTTTTATTTTTCCATCTTGTGGCAACCCAGACAGTTATCATCCTTGTAGGCGACATGGTCTTCCGGGCTGATGGGTGAGTTGCGGATACCGGTGCTGTGGCAGGCAGTACATGAATTTGAGACATGCTCCGCGTGGCTTGCCGGGGTGTTGGGCGCACTGAGCACCTGTTCGATATCAACCAATGGCGGCAAGTCTTCCAAGATAACCAAAGCGTTGGCAGCCAACTCTGCGGGTTTCACCTTGTCGGCGGTCAGGAAGATCTTTACATCCTCACTATGGCATGACTCACAAGACGCATTTTGGGGTGTATTCTTTTGGATATTATGCGGCGTGGAGTAAACCCAGGTGGGCAGCGCATCGAAATTTGGCAGCAGGTTCTCACCATAAAATTCGTACGCATTCGGGTCTACTGGTACATGGCGCACAGGTACAAAAGCGTAGGGGCGTTCGTCGTTCTGGAGCGGGTTACGCCCGATCATGAATGTCTGGTAGGTGGCATCGGTCTCGAAGAACGGATTGCCGCTGGTTTCGCTGACCGCCACATGGCAATTGTCGCAGCTGGTGTAGGTGACCGAGTGGCAAACCTGGCAGGAAAGTTTATCGCCGTGAACCTGATGCATCGGGTTATTGTCACCACCAGGCGCAGCAGTTATATGACAGTCCACGCACTTTGGCGCTTCCATACCAGAGTATCGGTTGGCTTCAGCGGTTTCCATATCAGTGGCTGTGCCGTGCAGTTCAGCGCCGGCATGACACTTGACGCAACTCATGCGTGCCTCGCGGAAGTGCACATCGCCAGGAATGCCTTCGTTCTTACCGAGGAATTCATTACCCACACGGCTGCCGTGGCAGGCTGTGCAGGAACGGGTCATGGGCGGGGTCGCTTCAAACACATGTCCGGTAAATAGACCACCGCCCACATTCTTGGGCTGGCTGACATGGCACTCACCGCAGGTTGTATGGCAGGTGGCGCAGTGATTCCCGAACATTTCTTCAAGAGCGGGATGATTTTCAGGAACTTCACCACCGCGCGTATTGAGTGCAGTCCAGTATCCCTGCTGGGTTGAGTGAAGAGCAAACTCATAGGTGGCTGTCACGTCGCCATGACAATCACCACCGCAGTATTTTTCAGGCTCAGAACTTGGGCTGGCAACCAACCCATCATGTGCAACTGCCTTGTCAGACGATTCAGCGCCGCCATGACATTCAGTACAGGCAATTTGACCGTGCGTAGTCGTCAGGAATGTACCTGCGTCGACCAGTGCTTTCTCCCATGGCTCCAACGGAGCCACTTCGCCCCCTCAGCCAACGCCTTTTGATTCACCTTCCGCCTCCACAACTAGGGCGGCAGTATCGATCAGGCGCTGCTTGTCTGTGTGACAGCTCACACATTCAGTATCAGGGACGGCAGAAACCACCGCTTCAGGAGTTTCCTCTGCGGTGGTGGTTGGGAGTGTCTCAATGGGAGCCTCGGTGGGAGGCTTGGTTGCACAGGCTGAAAGAATGAACAGCGCAACGGTCATCAGGAATGCTAATTTAAATTTAGACAATGTGACCTCACAGTTTGTGTTCTATTTCACAAATTGTATTCTATTTCCTTATGCAAACAAGTGACTTTTATAACATTCTATTATTAGCTTTACTTATAGAAAAGCATTACTTATACTAAAAGATAATTAATAAGGATTTTGCTTATTTATAAACTCACCCGTAGCACCAGAAGAATTCTGGGGGGATCTCTGATCACAAGGTGGATACATTGATATTTCCACATCACTGAGAGAGTAAATGATTAGGTGTAAGGAGTGGAAATAAACACCATCGAAATATAGGTTATTTTGATTATTTACTGGGGTATCAAGACAAAGATGGTCTATTTTGGCACATGACATTAATCATAAATTAATATGATACCAAACACTATTGTACAAATCGTCACAAGGGTATCATCGAAATGCAAATATGCGTTTATGCGAATATAGGTAAAATATGGTCACCCCAAATCTCCAACAAGAAATCACCCAACTCGAAGCAAATTTTTGTGCCGCACTCTCAGACCCAAATCGCCTGCTAATTCTTTACGCGTTGAACGAGAAGCCCCTTAACGTCACAGACCTATCCACCGAATTGGGCATCAGTCAACCTACCATGTCACGGCATCTCAAGGTGCTGCGAGAACGCGGGCTTGTTCACACCATCCGGGCAGGCACGGTCATCATCTATCATCTGTCAGACCCAAGATTAATCCAGGCGCTTGACCTTTTGCGAAACGTCATGCGCGAACGGCTCACTTATCAAGCGAACCTGGTTAACGAAATTCCATAGGAGCATGTATGACGAAGAAACGTTTTCCGCTTTGGACAATTGGACTGATCGGTATTTTATTGCTGATCCTCGTCCCTGTCCTTTATTTCCTCCCGAGCGCCCAATCAAAGAACGACCCCGCGGCGTACATCCCCACCAAGCCAGTTCATGTGGATCATAAAGACATCGTCAAAGGCGACTTTAAAACAGGACAGGACGTGACCCGCGCCTGTCTCGAATGTCATGAAGAGACCGCAACCGAATTCATGAAAACCACCCACTGGACATGGGAATCGAAAGCCTTTGATGTCCCCTGGCGCGATGAAGATGTAACCATTGGCAAGATCAACCAAATAAACAATTTCTGCATCAGTTCGCAGGGTAACGAAAAAACCTGCATGAACTGTCATGCAGGTTATGGTTGGGACGAAGGTCCCGAATCAGCTCTTGCAAGTGAAGAGAACGTGGATTGTCTCGCCTGCCATGCAGATGTCGGTATCTACTCCAAAGGCACCTTTGGAAACCCAGCCGAAGGCACCAATCTGCTTGCCGCAGCACAATCTGTCCGTGTGCCCACTCGTGACAATTGTGGAAAATGCCACTTCGACGGCGGCGGTGGTAATGGAGTCAAACACGGAGACCTCGACGAAAGCCTTTACTTCCCCGATCAATCCCTTGATGTTCACATGGGCGGCGAAGTTAACATGCAATGTGTTGACTGCCATTGGACCGAAAACCACCAGGTTCTGGGACGGATGCTTGCAGACAATTACACAATCGACCCACAGGAACAGGTTTCTTGTGAGCAATGTCACGTGGATCAAAAGCATGAAGATGAACGCCTCAACACCCATCTTTCTGCGGTTGCCTGCCAAACCTGTCACATCCCCACCATAGCCCTTGAAGATCCCACAAAAACCTATTGGGACTGGTCAAAATCGGGCGATGAAGGACGTGAGGATGATCACTTCACATATCTAAAGATCAAAGGTGAATTCACTTACGATAAAAACTTTGCACCCACCTACCTGTGGTTTAACGGGGACAATGAGTACCGCTACCTCCTCGGTGACCCGCTTGGTAAGGATGGCATCACCTATATCAACAAACCTGCGGGAAACATCCAGGATAAAAGAGCAAAGATATTTCCCTTCAAAGTGCATATCGCCAACCAGCCATATGATGTAAAAAACAACTACTTGCTCGCCCCTGTCACTTCGGGTGAAAACGGCTACTGGACGACCTTCGACTGGAACAATGCATTTGAACTTTCGGAGAAAAAAATGGGCTTGCCCTACAGCGGAGAATACGGCTTCACTGAAACCTACATGTACTGGCCTACCACACACATGGTGCAATCTGCCGACCAAGCCCTGCAATGTGACGCCTGTCACGGCGAAAATGGACGTCTGGATTGGGCTGCACTGGGCTATGTTGGCGATCCCATCGAATGGGGCGGAAGAAAATAACCATGAAACGATACACACTCCTCTCACTTGCTGGACTTCTCATCCTGGCTCTTGCCATTGGAATTGGAACCGCTCTCGCCTCGCCCGAACCTGCTCCGGTATGCCAAGCCTCTGTCCTGCACCCGAACTTTATCTTGCTCGATGCTGACGGCGTGAACGTCCTCGAAAGCAATGGCGCGGTCTCCACCATGCAAACCTGCGGGCAATGCCACGACACGAATTTTATCCAAAGCCACGCCTTCCACTCTGACCTTGGTCTTTCTGATTACGAAGAAACCAAAGACCTGAGCTCCAGCAACGGACTCTTTGGTAAATGGGACCCGCTCACCTATCGCTACCTCTCGCAAAACGGCGATGAACGTCTCGATCTCTCCACTGCTGAGTGGCTGATCCTGAACGGCGAACGAGTCGTCGGCGGCGGACCAGCCACCACCTCCCGTAATGGTGCACTCCTCATCACCTTAAATGCCGATACAGAAAACCCCGAAACTGTGATTTTGAATGAAGACGGAACATCATCCGTTTGGGATTGGGAAAAATCAGGCACGATGGAAATGAATTGTTTCCTCTGCCATCTTGAAACCCCCAATACTGCCGCCCGTGCAGAAGCGATTCACACTGGTGATTTTGGCAATGCCAACACCGCCACATTGACTGACATGAACATCGTAAGCAAAACTACAGACGGCTGGGCGTGGAACACGGAAGCATTCAATGAAGGCGGCGAACTCAAGAGCGAATTGCTTGCCATTCAAGACCCCACCAATGCAAACTGTGCGACCTGCCACGGTGAGGTTCACCCCAACGCAGGCGACCCGCTCACCATCAACCAATGTGACCTTGACTATCCGCAAACCGCCACCACAGGCCAGGTTGTCAGCGGACAGCGTATCAACCAATCTGGCGTAAACCTGACCAATAAGGAAGAGCTCGACCGCTCATGGGATGTCCATGCAGAACGACAGTTGGAATGTACCGATTGTCACTATGCATTGAACAACCCCTCACACCTGAGCGAGATCCAAAGTGACAACCCCGATCACCTTATATACGATCCCCGTTCTTTGGAAATTGGCGAATATCTTGAAAGACCAGATCACAATTTTGCCCGTGGTGAAAGTGCGCAATTCACTGTTGCGCCCGAATATAAAGCCACCATGCGTCGTTGCGAAAACTGCCACGACGCCAATGAAAGCCACACAGACTGGCTGCCCTACACGGACACACACATGGAATCTGTTGCCTGCGAAACCTGCCACATCCCGCAGATGTATGCACCTGCCATTCAGACTTATGACTGGACTGTAGTAACAGCCAGAGGCGGGGCATCCACCGAGTGTCGCGGCGTGGAAGGCACTCCCAACCAGGTGACTTCTCTCGTTTCGGGTTATGAACCTGTTCTGCTCAACCGTACGAACATTGACGGCAATACATTACTCGCGCCGTACAACCTGATCACCTCCTTCTATTGGGTCTATGATGACGCCAACGGCAGCAAACGCCCTGTACGCCTGACAGACCTCGAAGCCGCATTTCTGGATCATGGAAATTATGCAAACGACATCGTCGCAGTGTTCGATTCAAACAGTGACAGAAAAATCAGCAGCGCAGAACTTATCCTTGACCTACCCGCCAAGGAAGCTGCGGTCAAAGCCAAATTGACTGCGTTGGGATTGAACAATCCACGCATCGAAGGCATGGTTCAGCCGTACAGCATCAACCACAATGTCGCCAAAGGTGAGAACGCGGTCAACGACTGCAAAGCCTGTCACAACGAAGGCTCGCGCATGACACAATCCATTAAACTGACAGATCACGCCCCGGTCACTCCTGTATTTGATGCGGAAAACAACGTGAGCGGCTCAGGGGAATTTGTCACAGACCAAAACGGCGCCTTGTACTATCAGCCTGTTCCCGCCAAAGACGGGTTGTACGTCTTCGGTGCCAGTCGGGTAGGTTGGATTGACTGGTTCGGAGCGTTGATATTTGCAGGCTCACTTTTGGGAGTGTTGGGTCACGGAACGCTGAGATATTTTTCAGCAAGAAAACAGCCAAAGACTCATGGAAAAACAGAGCGCATTTACATGTATGAACCCTATCGACGCTTCTGGCATTGGCTGCAAACAGCATCCATCGTCATCCTGCTCCTGACAGGTTTGATCATCCACAGACCCGATATCTTCGGTGCATTCTCCTTCCCTGGCATGGTGATCATCCATAACGTCATTGCAGTCATCCTTGTACTCAATGCAGTGTTCTCGCTCTTCTATCACCTCGTCACCGCGCGCATTCAGGAATTCATCCCACACCCGTATGGTTTCTTCGATGATGCGATCATTCAAGCAAAGTATTACATTTCTGGCATCTTCAAAGGTGAAGGACATCCGTTCGAGAAATTGCCAACCAGCCGCATGAACCCCATTCAGAAGATGACCTACTTCATGATCCTGAATGTGTTACTGCCGCTTCAGATCATCACCGGTGCATTGATGTGGGCTGTGCAAATATTCCCGAACATCGCGGGCGGGCTTCCCCTCCTTGCTCCATTCCACTCCCTCGTTGCCTGGTTGTTCGGTACATTTATCCTCGTTCACGTCTACATGACCACCACGGGTGCCACTCCGCTCGAAGCAATGCGCGCCATGGTGACGGGTTATGAAGAGGTGGAAATCCATGAAAAACAAGGATGATTTGATTGGGCGCTTTAAACAACACAACCCAAATCCGCGTAAATCTGCATGTTATCTAAAACTTTGTATTTATCAATAGGAGTATCAAATGACTACTCAAACAAAAAGATCAATACTCAACCGTCCTGAAAGACCTTATGTGCATCCATATTTTGGCGGAATGATCCTCGGAATTATTCTGTTCCTTGCACTGCTCTTTACGGGAAATGGTCTTGGCTCATCAGGCGCCACCAGCCGCATTGACGCGTTGATCGTGGACACCATCTCCCCCTCCCATGTGGATAACAACCCCTATTTATTGAAAATGGCGGGCGGCGATAAAAACCCAATGGATGATTGGATCGTGCCTGTCTTCTTCGGCGCATTGCTTGGCGGCTTCACTTCGGGCGCATTCAACGGACGCCTGAAATTCATGACCACCAAAGGTCCCAACATCACGAACCGCACCCGCTGGCTGATGGCATTTCTCGGCGGAGTTATCTTCCTTTATGGCGCACGCATGGCGCGTGGTTGCACATCAGGACAGGCGCTGACGGGCGGAACAACCCTCTCTGCCGGCTCGTGGCTGGTCATGTTCGCCATATTTGGCGGCGCGTATGGGCTGGCTTATTTCGTACGGAAGTTATGGAATTAACGGAGCAATAAAATGAACTTTCCCATCCCATCCCTTATCGCAGTCAGCGCCGCCAACCCGTGGACGTATCTAATCTTCGGTCTGGTTGGCTTTGCCTTTGGCTTTACCCTTGAGATGTCGGGCTTCGGCGATTCACGCAAACTCGCCGCGCAGTTCTACTTTACCGAATTAACTGTGCTCAAGGTCATGTTCACCGCAATTGTCACTGCGATGGTCCTGCTCTTCGGCGCGGTTGGCCTCGGCATCCTCGATTTCAGTCAGGTCTGGGTCAACACGACCTATATCTGGTCGGGCGTCCTCGGCGGACTGATCATGGGCGTCGGCTTCATCATTGGCGGCTTCTGTCCCACCACTTCGCTTGCATCCGCCTCTACGGGCAAGATCGACGGTATGCTCTTCATGCTTGGAGGATTTGTCGGCGCCTTTCTTTTCGGAGAAACTGAACAATATTTCACCAACTGGTACAACAACGCTGGTTACTACGGACGCCTGACCCTGGACCAGGTATTCGGAATCCCGGTCGGTGTCGTGGTTGTACTGGTCATCCTCATGGCGCTCTTCATGTTCTGGGGCGCGGAACAACTCGAACGCATCTTCGGTAAAAAAGATCTAAGCAAGGAACCGAAACTCCGCATCGTTGGCGCGGGCGCTTTATTTGTCGCAGCAGTCGCAGTCATGCTGATTGGGTCTCCCTCTCTCGAAGATAAATATAACAAGGTCAAATTCACGCGTACCGAAACCATCCCCCAGTTGAACGCAGACCCCATTATCAATACATACATCTACTCACCTGATCAAATGCTCGAAAAGCGGCTCGTTCACATTACACCCGCAGAAGCCTTCAAAGCAAAATACAACCAGATCATGAATCCCATTTATCTCGATGTGCGCTCCGAAGCCGAGTACAACCTGTATCATGTTGAAGATGCAGTAAATGTACCGCTCGACCGCATTGACGAAATCGTCCCTCTTTTAATCAGCGAACCGCCCGCCAACTCGGTCTTCATCGTAATGGGCAATGATGAAACTGTCGCCACGAAAGCATGGAAATTGCTGGTCGGAAGCGGCGTGACCAACTCCTATATCCTGGAAGGCGGGGTCAACAACTGGATTGCGTTCTTTGGTACAGAGGATAAAGCACTTCAACCCAACCCAAATGCTGGTGATGACGAATTGGGCTATATTTTCCCTGCTGCATTGGGCAGTAATTATGAATCATGCTCGCCCAATCCCATCGAATACGAAGAACTTGAATTCGAGGCAAAGATCGTCCTGCAGATCAAGCGGGATAAATCAGGCGGTGGCTGCGGATAAAATAGGCTTCAGTGAAAATCAAAAAACTCCCGGAAAATTCCGGGAGTTTTTTGATTTTAAGCGGGTCTTTCGTTTTTATCCGCCAATATGGTTGACAGACGGATGGCTTGAAAAATGCCGCTGGACAGGTTCACGCGATGCATTGGGGGTTTGAAGAACTAAAATAAACTTTGCCTGATCTTCAAATGGGTTGCGCCACAAATGAGGAAGTGTGGCTTCAAAGATCAGAATGTCACCCATTTCCATCAGGTGCACATTGCCATCGATCACATATTCGATCTTCCCCTGCAAACAATAAACAAATTCATGTCCTGAATGGACAACCTGCCGCTCTCCGCCGATTCCCGCCCGTGGTTCGAGTGTAATGGAGAACGGTTCCAATTCCTGAAAAGGCAGGGTTTTCCCCATGCCTTCGATCACCACCCCATCAGTTTCTATTCTGGGACGGTCGTTTGATTTTATGTGCAAGACAGAGGATGGCGTTTCTTCTTCAAAAAAATAACTCATGCGGATATTGAGCGCCGTCGCCAGGCTTTGCAGGGTTGCAACGCTCGGAGAAGTTTCATCGCGCTCGATCAGGCTGATCGAATTGGGAGAGAGTCCCGCCAGTTTCGCCAGGTCGCGTTGTGAAATATTTCGTTCACTCCGTAGTTGACGCAATTTATCACCGACAGAGAAAGTATTTTCCATCTACCTTTGCCTTTTTTGAATTGGGGAAATCATATTAATTGAATGGGTCAATCATACCAGATTCTAGAAAAAACACACAATTTTTTGTGAAAAAAAAACAGGGGTATGCCAAAATTTCTCAAAGATTGTGAATTTACACACAATAAAAGCACTCAAGTGTCAAGAATAATGTTTTTTCATACAATAAAATGTGACATTTGTTACTAAAATAATTGACAGAAATGAGTCATAATGGGTATGAAGTACCGTCATCGAGTAAGAAAATACCATTATTTTTGGAAACACAATTTTTTAAACGAATCAGGAATTACCATGCTACAAAAAGTCACACCAAATTATCTACATCAGGAAGAAAAACTCCCCTCTCCAAAAAAGGTGGAGGCAAATCTGGTTTCTGAGCACGTTGGGCAGCAATTGCGCTCCATGCGAAAAGCTCGCAGGCTGTCCATCCGCAGTTTGGCGGAAATCAGCGGTTTGAGCGTCAATACTCTCAGCCTGATTGAAAACGGAAAGACCTCACCCAGCGTCAACACCCTCTCGCAGTTAGCGCAAAGCCTCAATGTGCCCATCCCCGCGTTTTTCGAGATCAAACACAAAAGGCAAATCGCGTATCAAAAAGTAGGAGAGCGGAAACAAATCGTCTTTGCCCAGGGACAGTTGGAGAGCTTGAGCGAGGGAATGCCGCGCATGGGCAGCGAGCCGTTCATCACACGGCTGGAACCGAACGCCAGCAGTGGCGCGGAGCCAATCATCTATGGCGGGCGGCAGTTCATTTACTGCCTCGAAGGTCACATCACCTACACCATCGAAGGCGAAGTCTATCCGCTTACGCCAGGCGACAGCCTGATTTTCGACGCGTACACCCCGCATTTTTGGCGAAATACTGCTTCGACCAGTTCGCGCGCCCTGCTGGTCTTATGTCCCGAAGATTCACCTGAGAACCTTCCAGAACGATATTTCATGCCGTAATCTGCAAGAAGATGCGGAAAGTCTCCCAAATAGTTTAATGACTCGGAGGTCAAAATGTTCACAAAAACCAATCGCTGGATGTTTGTTTTGACAGTTTCCCTTCTGGTTGTACTGGCTGCGATTTTCAGCCTGCCCGTCCAGGCATCAGCACAGACGGCTGGTACATCCGATAACTCCTGCCTGACCTGCCATGAGAATTTGTATTATCTCCACGATACAGGTTGCTGGTATTGCATGACAGAGGCTCACAAAGACCGCTGTGTGGATTGCCACGAAGGCAACCTAACTTCAATGAAGGTGGAAGAATCACACCTGGGGATGCTCCCCCACCCGCAGGAGAATGGCGGCGCGAAATGCCTCGAATGTCATAAGCAGGATGAATTGGCTGGCGTGTTGAACACCTTCGATGCTAACGGCGGATTTGATGTGGTCATTAAAGCCGAATCTCATGCGCCCGATTATCAGGTCGAAGCGGGATTCCCCGAAGTGGAGGAGGCGAACCCGATGATTGCCTGGAAATGGACGGCGGGCGCGTCAGTCCTCTTTGGGCTATGGCTGCTGCTGGTGCTTTTTTCGCCGCTCAAGCCGTAGGATGAATAACCAATAAAATGTGAATTTTTAGTTGCTTTAGCGATATAAATACAACCAAAGTGTTACATTAGGCGTAATATAGGTGACAGTTCTCACTTTGTTCTCATCTGGCACACTACTACAATAAACATGCTTATTGATTACATGCCGCAAAAGGAGAATTGTACATGTCTCATCCCGCCCGTTTTTGGTATAAAACAGCATTTGGCTTAGGATTCGCCCTCATCCTCGCAGTGCTTATCCTC
>JFJP01012128.1_pt1 | contig 42583 bp, 41 predicted proteins | sample 431651 | NCBI WGS metagenome assembly JFJP01 (sample SAMN02602958, study PRJNA72255) | Microbial mat metagenome, whole genome shotgun sequencing project. | biome: fresh water; feature: sink hole; material: water; isolation source: purple microbial (photo- and chemosynthetic) mats found in...
CAAGGTTGGGAAGCATTTGATGTTTTAGATAGAGCATGAATAGGAATTTTGGCAAAAGAAATTGGAGGGGAACAAGAAGCGGGATAAATTTGTAAATCGGGAATTGCGGAAGATCGGTTGGGTGGTAGTCCGGGTGTGGGAGCATGAATTGAAGGACGCAAAGAAGGTCAGCGGGAAAATACAAAGGACTTTACACGTGAAGGAAGGTCTGATTAAGGGGGATGCCTGACAGGCAAAAGCGCAATGCCAGAGCAGAAAGACTACACGCAAATGGGCTTTTGGGGACCATGTGCGGCATGGCATAAAAGACCGGCTGTGCGGCCAGCTTTTGAAGATCCCAAGCGTTTATTTTTTACAAAAAATAGATACAACTTCCTGCTCTGCATCGGTTTAGGTTGGTTGTATCTTGTACCCCTTAAAGGGGGGACAAGATACAACCAACAACCTGCACAACCCAAAAATGGGATACAACAAATAATACAACCCAGATACAAGATACAACCGGCATAAATTTTGGTTCATTTTTGGCTTTTTTGGACCTGCTTGTCAATGGCAGCGCCGGCCATTTTTCGCATAGGAAAACCAGGAAATCACCCGGATCACAAAGATCATTTCGCAGCCATCTTTTCGATTAAACACCCCTGCCCCGCCAAACATATCTTTGCCTTTTAAGGCTGGCCCATGCGGTCTGCCCTGCCTGCTGAACATTTTTCATCCAACCCCGCGCGGTTCAATGCATTCACCCAACTCGCTTAAGGGAACATCCTGTCAATTACGTTAAAGTTTGGGACAAAACCGGCAAGAAAGAGTAAAATGATATTAGTATCATTTTCCCCGCCGTATTTCGGCGGGTACCTTAACCCAAGGAGAAAATCCCATGTACCATACCATCATAGTTGTCGGCAATGTAGGCAAAGACCCCGAGATGCGCTACACCCCCTCGGGACAGGCGGTGACATCTTTTTCTGTTGCAACAAGCCGCCAGTACACTGCCGGAAACGGCGAACAAGTGAAAGAGACCATTTGGTTCCGCGTTTCCACCTGGGGGAAAACCGCAGAAGCCTGCAACCAGTATGTGAAAAAAGGCTCCAAGGTGCTGGTGGAAGGACGCCTCACTCCTGATAAAACCACAGGCGGACCGCGCATCTGGACCAAGCAGGACGGAACCGCCGGTTCCTCTTTTGAAATTACAGCCGTCACCGTGCGCTTTCTTTCCACCCGGGGCGAGGCTGGTGAAAGCGGACCCATTTCCGGCGGCGGACACATGGACATGGCTGAACTTCCTCCCGAGGATGATATTCCGTTCTAAGCACATCATGGATGCCGAGATCTTAAAATTTAGCAGACCCGAACATATATTATGGATGCTTCCATGACCACCCCCCCAACCCCTCCCAAGCCCGCAGGCCCCACCCTTGACCTGCCTGCCGACCTTGACACGGTATACGCCAACCTTGCGCGCATTGCCCACTCCCCGGCTGATATTGTGCTGGATTTCGCCCATCTGCTGCCGGGTGAAACAAAAGCCAGAGTCCGCGCGCGCGTGGTGATGACCCCGGTCAGCGCCAAATTGCTGGTCAAAGCCCTGGTCGAAAACCTTGCGCGCTACGAAACCGCCTTTGGCGAGATCCACCTGCCAACCAACAACTCGCTCGCAGACAATCTCTTCCGCCCCTTTCAACAACCGCCTGAAGAACCCAAAGGCAAGGCCTAGCCGGTCATTGGTCGAAGATCGTTGAAATTCACCCCGCTCTGTCAGAGGGACCACCCCCTGACAGAGCGGCTAAAGTTAATCAATACGCTCCAGGCATCACGGCAAATTTTCTCATCGTCATTTTCAAATTTCACATTCACAACAAAACCCGGGCCGCAGCGCACATTTGCCCACACCGCCGCCCGCAGCATTCCGCCCCACCCTCCGGGGTGGACCCAGCTGAGGAGCTTTTGGAAAAAACCATGCATAAACTTGAACAGATCACAGACCGCATACGAAAGACCTTTGACGCGCGCACATCAGCGCGCGACCACGCCCTGGCGCTGGCGCGTCAACTCACCCGCTCCTGCTCACTTGCCATTCGCGCCGTGCATCGTGAAGAAGCCGACACCATGAACAACCACCTGCAGGAGGCGCGTCAAATGGCGGATACGCTGCGCGACTCGCTGGCAGCCCACCCCGATCTTTTTTATGCGGGCTATACCCAGGATGCGTTAAAGGAATTTGTGGAAGCGAACGTCACCTGCGCGCTGATCCGCAACGAACCGCTTCAGACACCCGAAGAACTGGTGGTTGAACCCTCGACCTATCTCAACGGGTTGGCGGAAGTGGTCGGGGAACTGCGCCGCCGCAGTCTGGACATCCTGCGCCATGGCTATTCACCGGAAGTGGAACGCCTGCTGGGCATCATGGATGAGATCTATTCCATCATGGTCACCATGGATTATCCTGATGCCATCACCAACGGCCTGCGCCGTCAGACCGACCTGGCGCGCGGCATCATCGAAAAGACGCGCGGAGATATCACCTTCAGCCTGCGCGGAGAGCATCTCACCCAGGCCATCAGCCGGCTGAGCGCCCAATTGAATAACGACCATCCAAACGACCCGGCAGCAAAAGACCAGGAACGGCATGGCTAAAGGTGGTCGTCGTTATCCGCTGGTCGTCTATACCCGCATGATGGACCGCTGGGGACCCGCGATCCTTTTTCTGGGGCTGGCCCTGCTGGCCCTGGCCTGGGCGCTGCGCACCTGGGGATTTGAAGACTGGCGCTGGCTGGCGTTCGTCAGTATCGGCGGGCTGAACCTGTTCGCTGGAACGATGGTCATGCTCCTGCGCAAAAGCGCATACGTGCAGCCATTCAGCGACCACCTGCGGCTGGCAACCCCCTTCCTGCGCCTGAATATTTCATACAAAAGATTTCTGCGCGCAACATCCGCCAATATGGCCACCCTGTTCCCGCTGCAGAGCGTATCAGGCTGGCGGGCGGAGATCATCGAACCCCTGGCAAAAATGACCGCGCTTGTGATCGAATTGAACGGCTACCCCATGCCTCAATCCTCCCTGCGCCTGTTCCTGTCACCGCTCTTCTTCAAGGACAACACCCCGCACTTTGTGATCCTGGTTGACGACTGGATGAAGTTCAGCAACGAACTGGGAAGCATGCGCGCAGGTCCGGGCCCTTCCGCACCGGCGCCAAAACGCAACAACTCGATCCTTTCCCGCCTGCCGGGCAAAGACAAATGAATATTTATTTTGCATGTTCCATTACCGGCGGACGTGAGTTTGAAGCCGCCTACCAGCAGATCGTCAGCGCGCTCACAGCGGACGGTCACGAGATCCCCACTTCGCACCTGACGCGCTCTGATGTGCTGGAAAATGAGCGTGAACTGACAGCGCAGGATGTTTATGAACGCGACACGAACTGGATCAGGGAATGTGACGTACTGATCGCAGAGGTCAGCGCGCCATCCCACGGGGTGGGATATGAAATTGGTTTTGCCTTGAATATTGGGAAGCCCGTGCTGTGTCTTCATCACCAGCAGCGCAGGGTGTCAAAAATGATCAGCGGGAACCCGGACCCCGCGCTCAGTGTTCTGGCGTATAACTATTTCATGACATTTATCGGTGTGAAAAATAATCGAACGGGTTTATTATGGGGGCGGAGACAAAACAGACACCTCCTCCTGTCTCCTCCTTTGGCGAAAGTTGCCGCTGAGTTCTCCCTCAGCGGCAACGTTTTTAAATGTTCATTTGATGGATCAGAGAGGGATGCCCCCGTCAAAACCCTAGTCCTGGGCGGGGAGAAGCACGATAAAAGCCGACCCCTTCCCGATGATTGATTCCACCCACACCCGGCCCTGATGGCTGTCCACGATGGATTTGACAATTGCCAGTCCCAGGCCCGAGCCTTCCGCTCCGCCAATGGCATTGGAAGCGCGGTAAAACTTCTCGAACACGCGTCCCTGTTCCTCGGGCGGGATGCCCATCCCGGTATCCTCCACCCGAATAATGATCTGGTCACCCTGCATGGACACATTCACATAGACACTGCCTTCAACCGGCGTATATTTAATGGCATTTCCAACCAGGTTGTCCAGCATCTGGCGGATGCGAATGGGGTTGGCGCGCAGCGCCTTCAAATTATGGGCAACATCCACGACCAGGTTGATCTTTTTTTGCCGGATCTGATTCTCGAAGATGTCCAGCGAGTATTTCATGACATTTTCAAGATGGACGACTTCACGGCGCGTGTCAAAGCCCGCATCAAGACGACCGAGATCCAGCAGGTCATTCACCAGCGTGGTCATGTGTTGAATACTGCCCTGCAAACGCCGCATGAACTCTTCCTGGTTTGGGTTAAGCGGACCGGTCCGATGGATCAATTCTGTATAACCCAGGATGGCCGTCAGGGGGGAGCGCAGGTCGTGTGAAACCGTGTGAATAAAATCGCTCTTCAGGCGGTCAAGTTCCTTAAGATAGGAAATATCCTGCATGGTCACAGCCGCGCCAATTTGGGGAATGGGGGTATATTGCGCGTTGTAAACACGCCCGTCATCAAAATTGATCTCGTGATATTTCAGGGGGCCGTCGCTTGCGCGCATCAACAAAGCATTCAAGTCTTCGTTCGGAATTGAAGTGCCAAGCGGTTTGCCAGTCAGGTCGCTGCCATCCAGATTGAAAATATCACGCACAGCGCGATTGACCAGCAGGATGTTCCTGTTCCTGTCCATCACGATCACACCATCCTGGATATTCCCGATGATGATCTCCAGCTTTTGCCGCTCCGCTTCAGAGAAGTCCGCTTTTTCAACCAGCGATGAGGTGGTACGCCGTACCTCTCGCCGCAGCCAATCCCCCAGTTTTCTGGCGCGCGCAAGGCTTCTTTGAACTTCATCAACGACATCCGCCATCACCAGCGGGGGAGAAAAATAGCCGCTCAAGCCCGTTTTGACCACGGACCTGGCCAGGGCGGTTGAATCGCGTTCGGCATATAAAATGATCGGCAGGGTGGGGAAACGCTCCAGGACTTCCAGTGAGATCGAAAAACCATCCTGTCCTGAAAATTTTTCACCAATGATCAGCAATGCAGGAATGGCTTCATGGGTTGATCGATCCAGCCCTGTACGATCATGCGCAACGGCAACTACAAAGCCAGCCGCAGACAAGGCGCGTTCCATCAGATCCAAAATTGGAGACGGGTTTAAAGCAAGTAATATCAGGTCCTGTTTCGCCATACGTTCGAATATTATTTCCTGTTCATGAAGCGGGGGGAACCATGGATCTTTCAGAAGATCGTGCAAGCCTTTGCAAGGCCGCCTGAACTGATTCAAGCGCCTTTCGTTGTTCAGGGGTCAGGGATCCCATGGTCCCTGTCAACATTAAATTGAGCGGATAGCCCGCCACCTGCAATTCATTGCGGATCAAAGCACGCACCGACTCCAGCGCGGCAAAATGAGAATTCTCTCCTGTGCGCGCACTTTCGGCGGTTTTTTCCAGGGCATGGAACAAACGCGCATTGACCAGGGAGATGGATGCAAAATCCGCCATTGCCTCGAGCAGGACCTGCGTATCACGGGCGATCTCCCTGTCCACCTTGCGGACAACGAGCAGCAGCCCGATCACTTCATTTTTGATCTTGATCGGGATCACGGCAATGGACCTGCCCAGGGTCGAGACCTTCAGCTTTTGCAGCGGAGCGCCGCTCATGACCAGGCTCTCTCCTGAAAGCGCCACCAGCGAGCTGATGCCGTCATCCACCGGCTGGTTCATTTTCCTGGCCCATGAGTCAGGCAGATTGCGCTGTGCGCGAAGCAAAAAAGCCTTGCTGCGTTCTTCGCGCAGCAAAACCCAGCACATGTTCGCCTCTGCCAGCTGCTGAACGCTTTCCAGGAACATGTCAAACAGCACACGCTGGTCGGTGACAGATACAACGGCCTTTGCCGTGGATAGAATGGTGGTCAGGTCGCGCAGCTTATGCTGCAGCTCGTCATTCGCCGCCTTTAGCTGGCGATCCAGTTTTTGGCGCTCACGCGCCTCCCGGGTCTGACCCAGGGCGCGCTCGACGATCGAAACCACTTCCGCATCCCGCAGGGGCCAGAAGATGACATCGGTCGCGCCGAGCCGAAAGGCTTGAATGGCGTCGGTTTCCTGCCCTTTTTCAGCGATCACGATCACAGGGGTCTTTACCCCCTGCGCGTTTAACGCGGCTAGCATGTCTTTTCCACTTAAGCCTGGAAAATTTAAATTGGCGAGAATTAAACTGGGAGCGGACTGAATCGCAAATTTGATCGCAGAGGCGGCATCGCCGACCACAGTCACCCGGTAACCAAGCGGCTGTAACGATTGTCTGCCGATCAAGTCGGCAATATCTGGATCGCTTTCAACAATGAGAATTTGTTCCCCGGATGCCATGCATGTTTTCCTTTGGGCGATTCTATCACCTTTTCGATTACAATCGTTCCCATGAATTTTAAGGAATATGACATCGCAATGGTCATTCCCGCCTACGGCGTGGAGCGCGATATTCCAGCCGTGCTGGGCGGACTGCCTGACTACATAAAACACATCATCGTCGTCGATGATGCCTCACCCGATTCAAGCGCCAGGCTGGTGGCTGACGCCGCCAAAAATGACAGGCGCATCACCCTGATCTCGCATACCCAAAATCAGGGCGTGGGCGGGGCGATGGTCAGCGGCTTTCGCAAGGCGCTCGAACTCGGCGCGCAGGTGGTCATCAAACTCGATGGTGACGGGCAGATGGACCCGGGGCACATCCCCTTGCTGATCAAGCCCCTGATCCAGGGCAAAGCGGATTATGTCAAAGGCAACCGCTTCCGCGATTTCCAATCCCTGCAGCAAATGCCCTTCATTCGCCGCCTGGGAAACCTCGGGTTGAGCTTTCTCACCAAAGCCGCGACAGGCTATTGGGGGATCTTCGACCCCACCAACGGCTTCCTTGCCATCCGCGCTGAAGTCCTGGCCCAACTGCCGCTCGACAAACTGGACCGCCGTTATTTCTTCGAGACATCCATGCTCGCCAGACTGTACCTGCTCGGCGCGCTGGTGATGGATGTCTCCATCCCGGCCCGTTACGGAAATGAAACCTCCAGCCTGTCCATCCGGCGCACCTTGATCGAATTCCCATTTAAACTTCTTGTCACCTTCCTTCGGCGCATCCTGCTCAAGTATTATATTTATGATTTCTCAATGATGTCGCTGTATTTGATGGTGGGCATTCCGCTGTTGTTATTTGGCGGCATATTTGGCGGCATCAAGTGGGTCGAATACGCCAGCCAGCGCATCCCCGCCCCGACCGGCACGGTCATGCTGCCCACTCTTTCTGTTATTTTGGGAATTCAGATCCTGCTCTCCGCCATTGAAATTGACATGAATTCCGTTCCGCACCATGCGCTCTCAGATCCGCTGGAGAGATAAATTCATCATCACTTTTTCCGGGGGGATGTATACTTAACACAAGATGGATCACCAACCTTTCATCCCTGGCTTGAAAGCTGCCGACCCGGGCCCCCTCTCGCGATTTTTACCTGCGCTGGAGGAGGGGGTGATCTCTGCCTGGCTCACACAGCTTGACTCTGCTGGAAGCTGGCTGCTTGACCCATTCGGATTTTCCCCGCGGCTGGTCCTGGAAGCGGCACGCAGCGGCTATCGCGTACTCGTCACGGCAAACAACCCCGTCACACGTTTTCTGCTGGAGATGTTTGCCAACCCGCCGGCGCCGTCCGAATTCACAGCCGCCCTGGCGGCATTGGGAGCTGTCAAAAAAGGGGATGAAAGACTCGCGGGACACCTGCAATCCCTGTACCTGACCTCATGCGAAAAATGCAATCAACAGATCCAGGCCCAATCCTTTTTATGGCGCAAGGGAGAGAACGCGCCATATGCGCGGATCTATGAATGCCGGCATTGCGGTGACTCAGGGGAACGCGCCGCGACAACCGCGGATATTGAACGCGCAAAAAAGATCGCGGAAACAGACGGTTTGCATCGGTCACGCGCCTTTGAAAAAGTTATCGCATTAAACGATGATGACCGGTTCTATGCCGAGGAAGCCATTGGGCATTACCTGCCGCGTCCGCTGTACGTGCTGACCACCATCATCAACCGCCTCGACAGTTTGAATTTATCAACCGAACGAAAACGCGCATTGACCGCGTTGATCCTCCTGGCGTGCGACGCGGGCAACACACTCTGGGCACACCCCGCCGAACGTCCACGCCCGAAGCAATTAAGCACACCGGGTCAGTTCCGCGAACAGAATGTGTGGATGATGCTTGAGCATGGATCAGCCCTGTGGGCAGAGACCGGCTCACCGGTCGTATGCGAAGTCTGGCGCAAAAAAATCCCCGAGAGCGGCGGCATTCTCATCTACGAAGGACGACTGAGAGACCTCGCAGACGTGGTAAAAAAGGAAATTCCGATTTCCGCTGTCATTGGCTCGGTGCCGCGCCCCAACCAGGCATTCTGGACTCTCTCGGCATTGTGGGCGGGGTGGCTGTGGGGCAGGGAAGCGGTCGAACCGTATAAAGTTGCGCTGCGCCGCCGCCGCTACGATTGGGCATGGAACGCAACCGCACTGCACTCTGCATTTAACCACCTGCGCGAGCTGCTGCCTGAGGGCGTGCCTTTCTTTGCGCTGCTGCCCGAACCTGAGCCAGCCTACCTCACATCCGCTTTTACGGCGGCAAGTGCGGCAGGGTTTTCAGTGCGCAGTGTGGCACTGCGAACCGAGCATGATCCGGTGCAGGTCGTTTGGGGAAATGATAGTAAACAACCGGCAAAAAGTTCGGCTGTGGATGTTCTACCAAACGCGATCCAGGACTACCTTGGCACGCGCGGCGAACCTGCCAGTTATCTGCACGTTCATACCGCCGGACTGATCGCCCTGGCCCAGGCCGGCGCACTTAAAGATCCAGGGAATGAATTTGATGAAGCCCTGAGAAAAACCCATATCCTGTTTGAAACCGGATTAAAGGACAGGGAAAAATTTGTCCATTACTCAACAGGCGAAGGCGTGGATACAGGTATGTGGGGCGCCGCCATTGCGCCGCAAAGCATGGGGGGCGAATCGCTTTCAGACCGCGTGGAAATGGCAGTTGTCACTTATTTGCAACAAAAACAAAAAGTGATCTATCTTGAAATAGAAGCCGACCTGTATCCGCGCTTTCCAGGACTGCTGACCCCCTCCAAAGGTTTGATCTATGCCATTTTGAACTCATACGCAGAAAAAGAAGGGGGCAGCTGGACATTGCGCGCGGAAGACCTTGCCGCTGCGCGGCGGGCGGATTTGAATGCGGTATACGAGTTGATCGAAGCGATCGGAAAAAGGCTGGGGTATGCCTCCCGCAGGCAGGATAGACTCGTGCACTGGGAGGAAAACGGCAAGCCCAGGCGGTCATTCAATGTACTGGCTTCCGCCCTGCTTGGCCGCGCATTGCAGACCTGCGCCGAAAACACCATCCTGGTGATCCCCGGCGGGCGCGCCGCGCTCGCCGCCTACAAACAGGAACGCGATCCATCGCTTGCGGCGCGATTAAAAAAACACAGGCTTGTAAAATACCGTTTGCTGCGCAGCCTGCTGGACGTCCCAATTCTGACGCGCGAAACATTTGAAGAGCAGATCGTCAGTGACCCCGTTGAAAAATCCAGCGGGCAGATGATGATGTTCTAATGGGTGAATGGCGCGATAGCCATTATTTATCTGTCAACATTTACGGAGTTCCATGTTCAAAAAGATAATTCTTTTAAGCGCCTGCCTGCTGGCATCCTGCATTTCGATGGCAGTTGAGACTGATCCGGCGGTGACTGCTGAGCCCGGCTTTGTGACCTCGACCCTGCCGCCGACAAAACAATCTTTTGTGCCAGTCACCCTGACCCCGTCCCCGGCAGTCACCCTCGCCCCCACGATCGCGATCACCGCGCCTCCGAACTGCAATGACGGCGCCGTGCTTTTGCGTGATGTGACCATTCAGGATAACACCCAGGTCAGGGCGAATGAAACATTCACCAAGACCTGGGAATTTCAAAACACCGGCACCTGCCCATGGCTCAACTACTCGCTGATCTTCGCCGCGGGCGACCAGATGGGAGCACCACGTTCCGCGCCGATCCCGCTTACTGTTACAAATGAGAAGGTGCAAGTCTCTGTGGACCTGACCGCGCCCGCGTCCAATGGGATGTACACAGGGTACTTCACCCTGCACAATTCAAGCGATAAGATCGTCCCGATCGGGGTCGAACAAACATTCTGGGTGAAGGTAGTGGTAGGCACCTCGGTCACCCCCGGCGCCACTTCCGCGGGAACAAACCCCACCCAGGCCGCAAATACCCCCGGCGGGGGTGGAGGCGCGAACTGCAGTTATAGTCAGAATGCCGGTTATGTTAACCAGATCGCAGCCCTGATCAATGCAGAACGCGCAAACGCCGGCCTGTCTGCCTTGACGGTCAACACCGAGCTTGCCGCCGCTGCGCAAGGTCATGCCGCAGACATGGCCTGTAATAACCTCATCAGTCACACGGGCTCAAACGGATCGTCCGCTTATTCGCGCGTGCTGGCTGCGGGGTATTCAGGTTCGTTTTCAGAGGAAATTATCTACGGGGGAGGCGGCCCGCAGGCGGCGCTGAGCTGGTGGATGAGTGACCAGATCCATCGCGACGCGATCTTAAAACCAGGAACCACTGAATTCGGCGTTGGGTATGCTTATTATTCCAATGGCGCCTATGGAGATTACATTGCAGTGGATCTGGGGCGGCGGTAAATTAAACCAATTATCCCAGCACATTCAACATCCCCGGTTGATGATCCGGAAACACCTCATGGACTGCGGGGTTGTTCAATCGTTTGGTTAAAATTTCGGAAAGCACATCACGATAATCGGTGGTAACTGCAAGATCGCCCGGACCGACCAATTGACCCTCCCTCAATCCGGGCCACTTCCCGTAAACCTTGCCGCCATGCACGCTGCCGCCCAAAAGCATCATCAGGCTGCCGTGACCGTGGTCTGTGCCGAGGCTGCCATTCTCGGAAGCACGGCGTCCAAACTCGGACATGGTGACAACAGTCAGCTGGCTGATATGGTCGACCATATCGGCATGGAAGGCAGCGAGTCCGCCTGCCAGATCCTGCATCAGATTCGGCATCAGTCCGCTGACAGACCCCTGGGCAAAGTGGGTATCCCAGCCGCCGAGATCGATGGCTGAGACCTCGAGTCCGACATCCGCTTTGATGAGCATGGCGGTTTGCTTGAGGGCGAGCCCAAATTCAGTATCGGGATAAGGGGTGGATGGGGAATGGTAATTCAGCGGGTCCAATTTTTGGAGGGCATCCATGATCGACAGGGTATCCTGTCCCAACACATCGTCCTGATAGACGGTGCTCAATGCGGCGCGCATCTGCCGCAAGGCACGCGGGTCTGCGCCGAGGTGATAGTCTGCAATGGAAAGCAGGGCAGAGGCAGGGACTGATCCGCTTAAACTGCGCTGCGGACGAGCCCCCATTCCAACGGCACGCAATGGAGATGAGTTGCCTGTATTCAATGCAGCAAGATGACGTCCGATCCAGCCTGAGGCAGGTCCGCGTTCGTTATCCACACCGCGCTCCATGAGTTCCATGGCTTTGAAGTGGCTGCGTGATTCATCGGGCGCGCCGCAGGCATGGATAATGGCGAGTTGTTCAGCTTGCCAGGCATCGAGCAGGGGCTGCAGGGCGGGATGCAGCCCGAAGAATCCATCAAGGTCAAGCGAACGTTCCTCCTTCCTGGCATGCGAGTCATCAGGACGCGGGATGCCAAGCGCCGGACGTAATAGGTAATACGCATCCTCGCCATGCGGCACGACCATGTTGAGCACGTCCGCCGCGCCCCGCAGGAAGATGACCACCAACACATCACCGCGCGGGGCGGTATTGACAGGGGCAAAGGACAGGCGCGGCATCCAGGAAGGTAAAGTTGACAATATGATTGATCTCCAAAATTTTGGCAGTCCAATATGCCGGACTGCGGGGTTAGCGCCATTGAAAGGCGGGCGAGGCGATCAGGCTGGCAGTGATAATCTGCAAAGCCTCTTCATCTGCGGCACCTGCGGCATGGACGGCATCAATCAACCTGTCACGGCGCAGGGCCTCCAAGGGAGCGCCCAACAACAAGGATGCAACCGCATCCACATCGTCCTGTAAAATCCCGGTGGAGGAGACCTCCAACAAGGCATTGAGGTTGTGTTTTGTGCCTTTGATGTCGTTACGGATCAAATCAAAGGCGAACTGCCAGCGCGGCATGAGACTGCCCTGCCAGGCAGCACTGTGGTCTGGATAGCCGTCGGGCGTGGTCCAATTAAAATAAAGCTGCCCCATGCGAAGAAGATATTCGTTAAACGCCGCGGCATCCGTTTCAACATTCAGGATGCGCAGGGATGACAAAATAAAATTTGCGGGGCGTTTGTATTTGGGCTGTGCGAACTTGAGGCCATCAAGCAGGATGACGCGCAGCACAGAGCTGATATCGCCCCTGGTGTTGAGAAAAATTTGCGCGGCTTTTTCAATGATCTCACGGGGCGGTTCATCAGCAATGAAACGGCGGGCAAGTTTGGCGGAAATAAAGTGCGCGGCAGCGGGATGCGCAGCGAGCATTTCAATGACCTGTTCGGCTTCCTGAATGCCGGCGCCTGAGATGGGCACTCCCAAAACTTTTTTCGGTCCCGGGTCATGCATCTCATCCTTGAAGACAAAATCTCCAAGCCAGAAATGATCCCTGACATTCCAGCCTGTGAGACAACGCGCCAGTTCCATCACATCCTGCTGGGTATAGCCGCCGTCCACGCCGAGGGTGTGAAGTTCCATCAGTTCGCGGGCATAATTCTCATTGGGGTGGCTTTTCTCATTGGCCTGATTGTCCAGATAGATCATCATGGCGGGCGAATGTGCAGATGCCCAAAGAAGGTCGCGGAAGGAACCCAACGCGTGTTTGCGGATCACTTCGCGGTCATCGACCGTTTTGAGGTAAAAACCATTTCCCTTATCGATAAAGATGTTGAAATGATCGCTCCAAAACTCAACCATGATCTCATAAAGCTGGCGTTTGCTATAGAGCTGACGCATGAGCGCGGCTTGACGCAATTCATTTGGAATGGTTTCGCGGTCATAGCCGTCAAAGAGCTGATTGCTGATGCCTTCCAATTCGTTGGCATCCATCTGCAGAGTGTTAAAGGGTAAAAGCTGCAGGTCGCAATCAAAGTCATTGATGGATCCAAAGTCAAGCTGCTCCTCGACCCAGGCCTGCAAGCCGATCTCGATAAAGCGGGCGCGTTCTCCCACCCGCGGACCAAAGGTCAGGCGGTTCAACGCGCGGAAATCGTTTGCCCCAAGCGCAGTCCACGGGACGATGGAAAGGTCACCCGCGAGTCTGCGATAGGCCAGCGCACAGGAGGAAATTGCTGCGCTGGCGGTGACCAGGGCGGTAAGTTTGAGGAAGTCACGTCGGGAAAGAGGCATGGGCTGAATGAACAATGAGGGAGTGAAGAATGGTAAAAGGGAATTGGGTTGAGAAAGAAGGAAAATTTTCGGGCAATTATGCGTGCACAGGAATGGGATCAGAACCTTGAACGGTTTTTTCGCGCGGAGCCCAGTTGAGCAGGGCAAAGGCTGTTGCGCCAAAGGCAATGATGAACATGGGGATCCAAACAAAGAGCCAGCCGATCAGCGGCAGGAATGCGGAAAGTTCGAGAATGACGGAGCCGCGAATGAATCCGCCAAGGGTCGAGAAATTACCCTGACTAGCGAGCCTCGCACCGAGGTGCGCAGCAATGCCTGCCGAGCCAATGGAGGAGAGGACAAGAAAAAACGCAAGCAAAAGCCAGCCGATAAATTTGGCAGGACCAAATGGAAGGGAAAGCAGGATGACGACGGGGATGGCTGCGACGATGACGATGGCAATTCCCATCCAGAAGGATTGCATGGGAGTCTGTGCCACCCTGCCCTGTGCGCGGGCAATCAACGAAGGGAACAACAGCCACCAGACAGTGAGCAGGGCAGGGAATGCAACCCCGATGACGAGCAGGATAAAGAAGAAAGCGGATATGTCAGCCATTGGAAATGTCCTTTTGTTTTACAGGTTATGCCCAGCACGGTCCCAGATTGCGTCTTTTTGCCCCACGGGAAATGCAATTTGTAACCGGAGGTATTGTATAAGGGATACAGGGAGGGATGAAAAAAAGTTGCAGGCAGAAGAATTGGAAACCGTGAATGGGGATGATGGCTTGCTTAAACGCAGAGACGCGGAGCACACAGAAAAAACTCCTGTGTACTCCGCGTCCCGCTGATCAACCTAAAAAGTCACCCTACGGCGTGATCACTGGTGTTTCGCGCTGGAACAAGCCCAAAATAAATGCGCCAATTCCAACACAGCCGGCATACGGAAATAATAAAAACCAACCGACAACAGGCAGGGCACAGGCAAAGGATAAAACCGCGGCTGCAAAAACGGTCTGCTTCACTGCGCTGACTTCGGGGAAGATCCGTTCGCCAAGCAGGCTGACCATGCCCAGCAACCCGAAGCTGAGCATGATGGCAAGGACGGCGGTGATCAGCAGTGCGGGCAGGGTCAGAATTACCTTGACCACACTGCCCGCGTTTTCAGCCAGTGAGAGCAGGACCAATGCGATCGTCCCAAAGAATGCAAAGTTAACCAGTCCTACACCAAAGGAGCGGCCAGGCATGGCTGTGATCATGCGCCGGGTTTTGTCGGCGCGGTTTTTAAACAAGGCACCGATGACAAGAAAATAAGCGGCGAGGGCAATGGTCACCAGAATGATGATGAAAAATGTCTGCAGGATATCGGTCATTTGAAAATACTCCTTGGTTATTTTGGGAAGCCAACGACTTTGCCCACGAAATGCGGGACAATGTCCCGCGCTCCAGAGTTATTTGATCTGATCCCTCAAGAGCAACCCATTCCCCACCAGCCAAAGCATGGAGACAACCACAAGCGCTGACATCAGGAACAGGCTGGAGAGTTCGAATGAGAGGGAAGGCAAGATCGGCATTTTAAATTGTGAGGCAGCCGGGAGCCTATCGAGCCAGGCTGTCCATTGGGTCTGCAATTGGATGAATACCCTGCCCAATGACGGAGCCGCCGGAAGAGGAAAAAGCCGGATCGCAAACGGCGCAGCGATCACAAGGGCGGCCAGGGCAATGGCGGCTTGCAGAGTCACAGTCAGAGGGAACCAGGCAGGAAGTTGGACTGGCAGACTTCGGGGCGACGTGAACGGCGCGGCGAGAGATCGGGTCAATGCCAGATCAGGCAGAGATTCCAATTCGGAAAATAAAGCCTGAAGATCTGTTAAACGCGCCGAACATTCCCCGCAGGAAATTAAATGCGCCTCGATCTGCGCGCGCTCACTGGCGGCTTCGTCCAAATATTCATTCAGCTGCACATCGGTAAGGTGGTCAGTCAGGTGCATGGAGTTTCTCCGCCAAAATTTTGCGGGCGCGGAAGAGATGGCTCTTCACGTCGCTCAACGGGATGTTTAGCTGCACGGCAATTTCATCGTAGGACATTTCCTGAAAATGACGCAGTTCAATGACAAGACGATAATTTGCTGGCAGGGAGGCGAGTGCCCCGCGAATTTGCCCGTTTCTTTCGTTCGTCTCGACCACTGATTCCGGCCTTTGCGCCTGATCGGCATCCCGTTCATCATCGAGTTCAGTGGTGACTTTTTGAGACTCGAGATGATTTAAGCAAAGGTTGGCAGCCACACGCCGGATCCACGGGCTGAACTCGCGGTCAACATCAAAGGTATGGATGCGGTCATAAGCACGAATGAAGGCCTCCTGGGCAAGGTCTTCGGCTTCACCACGTTCATGCAGAATGCGATAACAGACATTGAACACAGCGACTTGATGGCGCGTAACAAGCTCGCCATACGCCCCGCTCTCACCGCGACGGGCTTTTAGGATCAGGTCGCGGTCAGTAGGCGTATTCATGGCTAAATTGTATTACAGGTTTGGGTCTGGAAAAGTTGCAGGGCTGAACCACAGATCTCGATCCTGCCTGTCCAGTGAGGGCAGGCACAACTGAACAAAATCCCCGCGCAGGAATCCTGTCTTCAGCGCTTTGGCAGCCTGCGATATTCGGCTCAGGCTGGTCAGGTAGATATTGCCCGGCAAAAATCATTGACTCATTTCATTTTTCAGGTAGAATACCGCCCATCATGTTCATAAAGTTTGCGCTGCCTCGTACACGTCGTCCCCAACCCACTTCCCTGAGAAGGTCGGGAGCTTTTCGTTAGGATGACATGAACGCAAGCATGCGCTGAAACACACGCACAGTTCAACCCAAACAGCCCTCCTTCACGGAGGGCTGTTTTTATTTTACCCACAGTAACGACCGAAGTCATTACTACACAAGGAGAAACAAATGAACCCCAAATCAAAACCTCAAATCAAGAAAGTTGTCCTCGCCTATTCAGGCGGACTGGACACGTCCGTGATCGTCCCATGGCTCAAGGAAAACTACGCCTGTGAAGTGGTCTGCTTCTGTGCAGACGTGGGCCAGAGTGACGAGGATCTACGCCTGCTGGAAGGCAAGGCGATCAAGAGCGGCGCAAGCGAATTTATACTGCATGACATGAAAGAAGAGTTTGCGGAGGATTATCTCTTCCCCATGCTCAAAGCGGGGGCGGTCTATGAACACAAGTATTTATTGGGCACATCAGTTGCCCGTCCTTTAATTGCAAAACATCTCGTGGAAGTCGCCCACCAAACCGGCGCGGATGCGATCTGTCATGGCGCCACAGGCAAAGGCAATGACCAGGTGCGCTTTGAGCTCACCGTCATGGCGCTTGACCCGCGCCTTAAGATCATCGCTCCCTGGCGAGAGTGGGACATCCGCTCCCGTGAAGACGCGATCGCCTACGCCGAAAAACACAACGTACCCGTGACCGCCACCATCAAATCCATTTACAGCCGCGACTCAAATATCTGGCATCTCTCGCATGAAGGCGGCCTGCTCGAAGACCCGTGGAATGAGCCCGAAGAATCCATGTTCCAAATGTCCACTTCGCCTGAAAACGCGCCCGACGAAGCCGAATATGTGGAAATCGAATTTGAGACCGGCAACCCCATTTCGGTCAACGGAGAAAAACTTTCGCCCGCAAAGATCGTTGAAACCCTCAACGCCATCGGCGGCGCGCACGGCATTGGGCGGGTTGACCTCGTTGAGAATCGTCTGGTCGGAATGAAGTCACATGGTGTGTATGAAACCCCCGGCGGCACCATTCTGCTTTATGCCCACCGCGAACTTGAATCCCTGGTCCTTGACCGCCAGACCATCAACTTCAAACAGGTTGCCGCCGTCAAATATGCCGAACTAACCTACGACGGTCTTTGGTTCACCCCGCTGCGCGAAGCCCTCGATGCCTTCGTCAACTCGACGCAAGGTCCCGTGACAGGCGTTGTGCGGCTCAAACTTTACAAGGGCAACATCATCGTCGCAGGACGCAAGTCATCCTTCAGCCTTTACCGCGAAGACTTCGCCACCTTCGGACAGGAGGATGTTTACGACCAGAGTCACGCCGAAGGATTCATCCGCCTCTTCGGTCTCAGTCTTAAAGTCCGCGCCATGAACGGACTGCCCATCTCAGGTCTCGACATGCCGAAGCCTGATTATTCGAAATTCAAGAGAGATTAATTCACTTCCTCTCCAGACCCTCTCCTGCGGGAAATGATCTGGAGAGGGATAAAGGAGCAACACATGACCCTTTGGGGCGGACGCTTTTCGATCAAACTCAACGACCAGGCATGGGACTTGAATTCCTCGCTGCCTGTTGACCAGCGCATGGCTCTTCAGGATGTGGATGGGAGTCTGGCATGGGCAAATGCCTTGCACAAGGCGGGCGTATTGCTGGATGAAGAACACGCGCAGATCACCCAGGGGCTGGGCACCGTCCGGGAAGAATTCGTTTCGGGACAGTTTTCCTTCGTCCCCACTGACGAGGATATCCACACCGCCGTTGAACGCCGCCTGACCGAGGTGATCGGCGCAACCGCCGGCAAACTGCACACCGGCCGCAGCCGCAATGACCAGGTTGCCACAGATTTCCGCTTGTGGATGTTGGGCGCGATCCCGGAACTGGATGCCGCGCTGAAAGACCTGCAATCGGCATTGGTGGAGCAGGCTGAACTGGCAGGCGAGACTCTCATGCCGGGTTACACCCACCTGCAGCGCGCCCAGCCAATTCTGCTGGCACACTGGTGGCTGAGCCACTTCCATCCGCTGCAACGTGACTGCGAACGGCTTGCTGACCTGATCAAACGGGTTTCCATTTTGCCGCTGGGATGCGGCGCCCTGGCTGGCACCCCCGTGGCTGTGGATCGCGCAGAACTGGCTGGCTCGCTTAATTTTCTGGAAGCCTCCCAAAACAGCCTCGACTCTGTCTCGGACCGCGACTTTGCCGCTGAGTATTTATTCTGCGCCACCATGACGGGCATTCACCTCAGCAAACTTGCCGAGCAAATCGTTTTATATACCAGCGCCGAGTTTGGATTCTTTGAGTTGTCGGATGCATTCTCCACAGGGTCAAGCCTGATGCCGCAGAAGAAAAATCCGGATGTGTTTGAATTGACACGCGGCAAGGCCGGCACATTAATTGGAATGCTGACCGGGCTGCTTGCCACACTCAAGGGCCTGCCCTCGACCTATGACAAGGACCTGCAGGAGGATAAGCAGCCGGTCTTCACGGCCACAGACACCCTGCTGGCAATCCTGCCTGTCATTGCCGGCGCACTCCGGACCATCAGCGCCAGACCCGGGAGGATGCGCGCCGCCATTGACTCGTTCATGATGGCAACCGACCTGGCAGATTACCTGGTCGGCAAGGGGATTCCCTTCCGTGAAACCCACGTGATGGCAGGCAAAGCCGTGCGCCTGGCTGGAGAGAAAAATACAGGGTTGGAGGAACTGCCGCTTGAAGCGTACCAGGCTCTCTGCCCTGCATTTGAAGCGGATGTATATCAGGTTTTCGACCCAATGACATCCGTTGAAAAAAGAAATGCGATCGGCGGCACGAGTCCGCAATCTGTAAAAAATCAAATCAAAAAGATCAAAGGAGAATAAATTATGTCTACTGTTATCTGTCCCGAATGTGAAGCCGAAATCACCCCGGATGCTGGAACCGAAGTGGGTGAGATCATCGTCTGCTCTGATTGCGGTGTTGACCTTGAGGTGATCTCGGTTGATCCCGCTGCCGTCCAACTCGCGCCCATGGAACAGGAAGATTGGGGTGAATAGGCAGCGGGCGATCGGTCATGGGCGCTGGAACGGTCTGTCCCCCACTGCCCACGACCATCCCATGGAGACATTATGCAGCGACGATTAAAAATAGGTGTCCTTTATTCCCGCGTGCGCGTCGAAGAGAAATGGATCTTCGGCGCGATGGAAAAACGCGGCATCGATTATGACCGCCTCGATGACCGCGCCATTCATTTTGATCTGGATGCCCCTGAGCATTGGCAGAAGTATGACGCAGTACTGGAGCGAAGCATTAGTTACAACAGCGGACTCTATGCACTGCGCCTGTTGAATGCGTTTGGCGTGCCGACTGTGAACACCGCTTCAGTGGCGGAGATCTGCGGCGACAAATTGATGACCAGCGCCGTACTTGCCCGGGATGGGATCCCCCAGCCCCACAATGCGACCGCTTTTACGCCCGAAGCGGCATTGGAAGCGATCGAGGCCTTCGGCTACCCCGTGGTCCTGAAGCCGGTCGTTGGTTCGTGGGGGCGATTGCTGGCAAAGGTCAATGACCGTGATGCGGCAGAGGCGGTACTGGAGCATAAATCCACACTGGGCTCGGTGCAGCATTCGGTCTTTTATATTCAGGAATACATCGAGAAGCCCGGGCGCGACATCCGCGCGATCATCATCGGCGACCGTGTCTTGACGGCAATGTACCGCAAATCTGAACATTGGATCACCAACACAGCGCGCGGCGGAGAAGGGGAGGTTTGCCCCATCACGCCTGAGATCGAAGACCTGTGCCTGCGCGCTGCAAAGGCTGTAGGCGGCGGCGTGCTGGCAGTGGACCTGGTTGAACATCCTCAAAAGGGACTGATGGTGAACGAGATCAATCACACCATGGAATTTCACACCATGCAGCCCGTGAGCGGCATTGACATTGCCGGGGAGATCGTTGAGTTCGTAATGGCAAATGCAAGGATGAAGGATAAAGCGTGATGGCGCGGCGTGTTCGATCGTATGCCGCACTCATTTGAAAAGGAGCAATTATCAATGACGACAGTATCCATTATTGGCGGTTCAGGTTACGGGGGCGGTGAGTTGCTGCGCCTCCTGCTGGGACACCCTGCCGTGGAGATCAGGCAGGTCACTTCGCGCTCGCATGTGGGTGAATATGTGTATCAGACCCACCCCAATCTACGAAAGCGCACACAATTGAAGTTTAGCGACCCGACACAAATGGAGCCTGTGGATGTGTTATTCCTGGCCCAGCCGCATGGACAGGCGCAAAAGCACATTGAGGAATATGTCAAACTCGGCACAAAAATTATTGACCTCGCGGCGGATTTCCGTTTGCGGGATGCGGAACTTTACGAAAAATGGTACGGCGAAAAACACGCCGCGCCGGAGTGGTTAAACAAGTTTGTGTATGGACTTCCCGAACTTCACCGCGCCGAAATGGCTGCGGCGAATTACATCAGCGGGGTGGGCTGCAATGCCACGGCGGGCAATCTCGCGCTGCTGCCGCTGGTCAAGGCGGATTTGCTGGATCCATCCTCTCCAATTTTCATCGAGATCAAAGTGGGGTCATCGGAAGGCGGCGCAGAAGGGAACTCCGGTTCACTCCACGCGGAACGCGCCAATGTCATTCGAACTTTTTCTGCGTTTGGTCATCGCCACACAGCGGAAGTGATCCAGGAAATGGGCGTTAAGGATGTCTCGCTCACCATGACCGCCGTGGACCTGGTGCGCGGAGTGCTGGCGACAGCACATGCCAGGGTAAAGCAGGGCGTGGCAACAAAAGATCTGTGGAAAGCATACCGCGCCGTGGCCAATGAAAATCCGTTCGTGCGTGTGGTCAGGGAACAGCGTGGAATTTACCGCGTCCCGGAGCCGAAGATCCTGTCCGGCTCAAATTACGCGGATCTGGGCTTTGAACTGGACGAGAGCAACGGGCACATTGTGTCAATGTGCGCGATCGACAACCTGATGAAGGGTGCAGCTGGTTCGGCAGTTCAATGTATGAATCTGATGATGGGCTGGGATGAGACGCTGGGCCTGGAGTTCGCGGGACTGCATCCGATCTAGGAATGAGAGATGAATGATGAACATTGCGCGTGAAATACCAATTACTGTTGTAAAACTCGGCGGCACCGAAGGCGTGAATTTTTCCGCCATCTGTGCAGATGCCGTGGGATTGTTGAAACAGGGCATGCAGCTTGTCTTTGTGCATGGCGGGTCGGCGGAGGCAAATGCACTGGGTGAGGGACTGGGCACACCCCCGAAGATGATCACTTCGCCTTCGGGCTACAGTTCACGCTACACCGACCGCAAGACGCTTGAGATCTTTTTGATGGCAGTGAATGGCAAGGTCAATTCATTGTTGACCGAGCAATTGCAAATGATGGGTGTCAATGCTTTTGGCTTGTGCGGGCTTGATGGAAAACTAATGCAAGCCATGCGCAAGGATTCCATTCAGAGCATTGAAAACGGCAAGCGCAAGATCATCCGTGACGACTACACGGGCAGGATCGAAACCGTCAACCGCGAATTGCTGTTGATGCTGCTCAATGCGGGATACATGCCCGTTATTGCGCCGGTCGCGGTGAGTGAAAAAGGGGAAGCCCTCAATGTGGATGCAGACCGCGCCGCAGCGATGGTTGCCTCCGCGCTCAAGGCGGAAAATCTGCTTTTGTTGACGGCGGTGCCCGGGCTGATGAAGAATTTCCCCGACGAGTCCACGCTCATTCGGCAGCTGCCGCAGAGTCAACTTGCGGCGGCGAGTGAAGCGGCGCAGGGACGCATGAAGAAGAAAGTTCTCGGCGCGGAAGAAGCGCTCAAAGGCGGCGTGAGCCGTGTCATTATCGCGGATGGACGAATTCAAGACCCAATTTCAAACGCCCTGGCAGGGAATGGAACGGTAATTCAATGAACGCACAACAGATCACAGATATTGAAAATAAGCACACCTCTGGCGTGTATGCCAAACAATCCCTGACCATTGTCCGCGGCCAGGGTGCTTCCCTGTTCGATGCGGACGGCGTTGAATATTTGGATTGCTCATCAGGTCATGGGGTTGCCAACCTTGGTCACGCCCACCCGAAAATTGCGGAGGCGCTCTACAAGCAGGCGAACACGCTGATCACTTTATTCGAGTCTTTTCCAAACGACCAGCGCGCCATGTTGATGGAAAAGATCACGGCGCTTGTACCCGGCCTGGACAGGGTTTTCTTCTGCAACTCAGGCACCGAAGCAGTGGAGGCGGCAATGAAGTTCTCGCGCATCTCGACAGGACGCAGGAATTTTGTCGCTGCGATGCGGGCATTTCATGGTCGAACCTATGGATCCCTCTCTGCGACATTCAACAAAAAATACCGTGAAGGCTTCGAGCCGCTCCTGCCCGGCGTTTCACATGTGGCATACAACAATATTGAAGCGCTGGAAAAAGCCGTGAACGAGGAAACAGCGGCTGTGATGCTCGAAGTGGTGCAGGGCGAAGGCGGCGTATACCCCGCAAGCGCGGAGTATATCCAGGCGGCGCGGAGGATCTGCGACGAGCGCGGCGCATTGCTGATCGTTGATGAGATCCAAACAGGCTTTGGCCGCACAGGCAGAATGTTTGCCATTCAGCATTTTGGCGTGACCCCTGACCTGTTGACCTGCGCCAAATCACTCGCGGGCGGCGTGCCAATGGGCGCGGTGTTGATCGGTGACAAAGTCAAAAACCTTGTCCCGGGCGTACATGGCTCCACCTTCGGCGGGAATCCGCTGTCGTGTGCGGCGGCAAATGCGGCGCTGGATGTCATCCTGGGTGAGGACCTGCCAGGTCAGGCAGCGCTAAAAGGCGCGTATCTCGTGGAAAAATTAAAGAAGATCGAAACCCCCAACATCCGTGAAGTGCGCGGATCAGGCTTGATGGTCGGCATTGAAATGAAACAAAAGGTTACGGCAACCATCAAGGCTCTGCAAGAGAAAAAAATCATCGCCTTGAATGCCGGCCTGACCGTGATCCGTCTCCTGCCGCCGCTGGTTATTACCTACGAGCAGATCGACCACCTGGTGGATGTGCTGAGCGAGGTCTTGACGCAGGAGGCTGGCTGATGGAGTGCGAAAAATGGGTTCCCCATTCTCCACATTCAGGAAACATCCATGAGTGAAACCCTGATCGGTTTGGTTTCGCAATACAGCCCGTCAGGACAGGAACACGGCGCGGTCGAATGGCTTGTTGCGCGGATGAGATCCATGGGGTATGACGACGCCTTCATTGATAACGCAGGCAACGCCGTGGGTCTGATGGGAAAAGGCGGACGGCAGGTGATCCTGCTCGGTCATATTGATACAGTTCCCGGGGAAATTCCTGTGCGGGTGGAAAACAATGTTTTATACGGACGCGGCGCGGTGGATGCAAAGGGTCCGTTGGCGGGCTTTGCAGACGCAGTGGCAAAAGCCGGCGCAAAGGACGGCTGGCAGTTCGTGGTCATCGGCGCGGTTGAAGAGGAGCGCGATTCAGAAGGCGCGCGTTTCGCGGTAAACCAATACAAGCCGGATTTTGCAATTATCGGAGAGCCCAATCAATGGGACCGGATGGCGCTGGGTTATAAAGGAAGCGCGTGGGCAAATGTGACCGTCAAGCGCGGCCAGGCGCATACGGCCAGCGGTGAAGAAACAGCTGCAGAAGCGGCAGTACAGATCTGGCTAAAGATAAAAGAGCATGTGGATCTGTTCAATGCCGATAAACAAAAAGTGTTTGATAAATTGTTACTAACCCTGCGCGGCATGGAATCTGACTCGAATGATTTTGAACAATGGGCGCGGCTAATGGTTGGGGTACGCCTGCCTGTGGAGGTTACGCCGGAAGATTGGTATGCAAGATTAAATGATACTGTAAAGGGCTTCGAGCCCCTACATGTTTTGGCTGAGCCTGCCGGTTTCGCCATCCCTGCCTGGGGATGCGAAAAGAACACCCCGCTGGTACGAGCCTTCCTGAGCGGGATCCGTTCACAGGGGGGAGAACCACGCTTCGTCTATAAAACAGGTACAGCCGATCTCAACATCGTCGCGCCAGTGTGGAAATGTCCCGCTGTTGTATACGGACCGGGCGACTCGGCGCTTGACCACACACCCAATGAACATATTGACCTTGGAGATTATCAAAAAGGGGTGGAGGTGTTGCGCGCGGCGTTGGAGAAATTAACGGCATAGGGGCGGATTCGTTACCCGCCCCCACTTCCCTGCATCATTATTTTGGGATCTCGTTCGGGTCGTACGGCGTAACCTGATAGACATAGTAATTTAACCAGTTCGCATATAACAGGTTTGCATGTCCACGCCAGCGGACGCTGGGCGTTTGCGCGGGGTTATTTTTTGGATAATAGTTGTTTGGCACATGGATTGGCAATCCCTTGTTCACATCGCGGTCATATTCACCTTTTAGGGTAAGTGGATCATATTCAGAGTGACCTGTGATAAATAGATGCCGCCCATCCTTTGAGCTGACAATGTACACGCCCGCCTCATCGGATTCTGCAAGGATCTGCAATTCGGGGTGCCTTTCGATGTCTTCGCGGCGGATCTCCGTGTGGCGGGAATGCGGGGCGAAGAAAAAATCGTCAAAGCCGCGCATCAGGCGCTCAGTCGGGTTGACAACCCGATGTTCAAAAACGCCGAACATCTTACGGGGCAGGTCATACTTTGGGATGCCATAGTAATGATAAAGCCCGGCCTGTGCGCCCCAGCAGATATAAAAGTTTGATTCAACGTTTGTCTCAGCCCAATCCATGATCTGCGTCAGTTCCTGCCAGTAATCCACTTCTTCAAAAGGCATCTGTTCCACGGGCGCGCCTGTGATGATGAGACCGTCAAATTTTTCGTGTTTGATCTCATCAAAGGTGACATAGTGGTTGAGTAAATGATCAGCGTCGGTGTTCTTGGATTCATACGTGGCAGTGTGCAGCAGGGTAATTTCCACTTGCAGCGCAGAGTTGGAAAGCAACCGCAAAATTTGGGTTTCGGTTGCGATCTTGGTCGGCATGAGATTGAGGATCGCCACACGCAGCGGACGGATGTCCTGATGGATGGCGCGTTCTTCGTCCATCACGAAAATATTTTCGTTTTCAAGGACGGTTCGTGCTGGCAGGGTGGAGGGAATTTTTACAGGCATGGATTATCTCTACATTCCAGGCGGAGGGAAGTCGAAGGACTGTGAAGTATGGATATTCATCACAATGTTCTGCGACTCCCTGCCCGGGATGAAATATGGTTTATGAATTTAGCGCCTGGTCCAGATCCCACAAAATATCATCAATCGTCTCGAGACCAATGCTCAAACGGATGAAATCGGGGCTGACACCTGCGGAGTTTTGTTGTTCCTCCGTGAGCTGGCTGTGGGTGGTCGTGGCGGGGTGAATGGCAAGACTCCGCGCATCGCCCACGTTGGCAAGGTGGCTAAAGAGCTGCAGGCTTTCGATGAACTTCTGTCCTGCCGCCGCACCGCCTTTGACACCAAATCCCAAAATTGCGCCTGCGCCTTTGGGTAAATATTTCCTGGCGCGGTCATGGTCCGGGTGACTCTTGAGTCCCGGATATTTGACCCAGCTGACCTTGGGATGGCTCTCAAGGAATTCAGCAACAGCCTGCGCGTTCTGCACATGACGATCCATGCGCAGGCTGAGGGTTTCAAGGCCTTGAATGGTCTGCCATGAATTGAACGGGGATTGGCATCCGCCGAGGTCGCGCAAGACCTGCACACGGGCTTTGATCGCAAACGGAGGCAGACCCGCCCCAACCAGGTCGGCGTAAACCAATCCATGGTAGGAGGGGTCGGGCGTGGTGAAATTATCGAACTTGCCGCTGCGCCAGTCATAATTGCCGCCGTCCACGATGATGCCGCCGATGGTTGTCCCATGTCCGCCGATGAACTTGGTGGTGGAATGGGTGATAACGTGCGCGCCCCATTCAAACGGGCGGAAGAGATACGGCGTGGCGAACGTATTATCAATAAACAATATGAGTTTGTGATTCCTGGCGATCTCCGCAACCTCCTCGAACGGGAAGATGGAAATATCAGGGTTGCCCAATGTCTCGCCATAGATGATCTTTGTATTGGGGCGAATTGCCGCTTCAAAATTTTTCGGATCGCGCGGATCAACAAAGGTTACATCAATTCCCAGCCTGGGCAGGGTGTATGCAAATTGGTTGTACGTGCCGCCATACAAACGCGATGATGTGACGATATGATCACCCGCACTGCACAGCGTAAAAATCGCCTGTGCCTGCGCCGCATGACCTGAACTTGCCGCCACGGCCGCCACACCGCCTTCAAGCGAAGCAATGCGCTGTTCGAGCACGTCTGTGGTGGGATTCATCAAGCGCGTGTAAATGTTCCCAAGCTCTTTGAGCGCGAACAAATTGGCGGCGTGTTCCGTGCTTTTAAATTGATAGCTTGTTGTTTGATACAACGGCACTGCGCGGCTGCCAGTGGTGGGGTCGGGGGAATAGCCTGCATGAAGCTCACGGGTTGCAAAACCCAACTGACGATCCTTGATTGTGGACATGAATTTTCTCCTCTTGAATAATGTTTATCCGCCCTTCAGAAGAGATAAAAAAAACACCTCTTCTGAAAGTACAAGAAGAGGTATGCATTGATACCGTCCTCTCATCTTCCAGTGATCGAATGGCAAATGCCATTCTGCTGTCGGAGTTGGCACCATAACCCAAAAATGGTCTGGTTGCCGAGACTTCAAAGGGCCGTTCCCTCAGTCTCTCTGGATAAGAGCGAATATTTAATTTCGCGGTTTATATCATAACGGTTGATGGTATGTCAAGGGTTCGGATAGTTTTAGTCTGAATTCATCCTACAAAAGATTCTCGTTCACCAGCAGTTCTGCATTGTAAATGGAACCACCCGCCGCTCCGCGAATCGTGTTGTGGGACAGCACGACAAATTTCAGATCAAGGATCGGGTCACGCCGCATCCGACCGACAACGGTTGTCATGCCTTTTCCTGTGAAGCGATCAAGCCTGGGCTGGGGACGATCCGGCTCGCTTCTCACGCTGATGGCAGGCCGTGGTGATGAAGGCAGTTCCCTGGCTGACAGAGGGGCGGCATACGCCCGCAGAACCGCCTCGGCAGATTCGGGGTCGGCAGAGTGCGAAGCGGACAGTCCCACACTCACGCAGACGGTGTGACCATCCGTGACCGCCACACGGTTGGTGTGTGCGCTGAATTGAATATCTGCAAAATCCACTTTGCCATCCTTCAATTTACCAAGCATCTTGCGCGGTTCCCATTCCACTTTTTCCTCTTCCCCGCGGATATTGGGAATGACGTTATCGATGATGTCGAGCGATGGCACGCCAGGATAACCCGCGCCTGAAAGCGCCTGCATCGAAACTGCAAATACTTTTTTCACACCGAAGGCATCATCGAGCGCCTTGAGCGCCACTGTCAGACCCGTGCTTGTACAATTGGGATTTGTGAGAATGCACCCGCTCCAGCCGCGCTGCTGACGTTGAATCTTGACGAGCTGAACATGTTCCCCATTGACCTCAGGCAGCAGCAGCGGCACATCCTCTTCGCGCCGATAGGATGACGCATTGGAACAAACTGCCGCACCCGCCTGCGCAAACTGTGGCTCGAGGTCTTTCGCAATCTCATTGTGCAATGCCGAGAAGACGATCTGCGCCTGGACAGAATCAGGATTGGCCGGCAGCACGACCATATCACGCGCATAGTCTGGCATGGGTTCATTAAGCACCCAGCGGGCGGCATCTGAATATTTTTGCCCAACCGAGCGGTCAGAGGCGGCAAGGGCAACGACCCTGAACCACGGATGCCCGTCGAGCAAAGAGATGAACCGCTGACCGACAGAGCCTGTCGCGCCAAGTACGGCTACGGGGATGGGTTTCATAATAGCTCCTTTGGAAAAGATGTTTTTTTCAAAAGTCGAAGGTTAAAGAACCTTTGACCAAAATTAATTCACGATCAACTCGTGCAGCGCCTTCACCGCGCTCTCTGTATCCACCGCAGCCACCACAAGGCTGATGGAGACTTCCGAAGAACCCTGCGCAATGGCGAGAACATTAACCCCGTTGTTTCCCAGTTGGCTGAACACCCTGCCCGATACGCCAGGTGTGTGACGCATTCCCGCGCCAACAACCGTAATGATGGAAATATCATCGGTCGCCCAGACACGATCAATGTCATCGTCCGCAATTTCACTGGCAAAGGCTTTTTCGAGGGTGGCGACAACGGAATCTGCAAGTTCAGACGGCACAGCAAAACAAATGGACTGCTCCGAGGATGCCTGTGTGATCAGTGGAACACTTGTGCCAGTGGATGCCACTGCCCCGAACGCACGCGCCGCAACACCCGGCACGCCCAGCATACCGCGACCCTCAATAGTGACCAATCTCTGCCTGCGGATGGCTGTCACAGCTTTGATCACCTTTCCGTCCACTTTGCCGTTACTTTTCACGCTGGCAATGAGACGCGTGCCCGGGTGGGATGGATTGAAGGTGTTGCAGATGCGCAAGCCAATGCCCGCATCCAACACGGGACGAATGGTCTTGGGATGCAGGACTTTTGCGCCGTAGTAGGCAAGTTCGGCAATTTCACTGTAATTGATCTCAGGCAGGGTCTGTGCCTTTGGCTCAATGCGCGGGTCAGTGGTCATCACGCCGTCTACGTCCGTCCAGATCCAGACATCATCAGCAGGGAGGACAGCGCCGATGATCGCAGCAGAGTAATCACTACCGCCGCGTCCCAAAGTGGTAATCGCACCTTCCGGCGTAGCGCCGATAAAGCCAGTGGTGATGGGAACAATGCCCGCGTCCATAAGCGGGTTGAGCAGGGCACGGGTTTTTTCGGTAGTGGCCTTGAAATCAGGGTGCGCGTTCTGGTAGTGAGCATTGGTGACAACAAATTGAGTGGAAGGCACAGCTCTGGCTTTGATACCCGCATCGTTGACCACTGCCGCCAGCAGGCGCACGCTCATCCGCTCTCCCAACGACGCCACCGTATCCATGGCGCGCGGGCTCGCTTCGCCCAGCACAGCCATCGCCTTGCATAGATCCACCAGGGAAAGAACAAGGTCACTGATCTCCTGTTTTGTTGTTTCGCGCAAGTCCTGATCTGTGATAAGCGCCTCGGCGACGGAAAAGTGTTTTTCCTTTAGCGTTGACTCCACATTCGATAGCGCATCCACCCTGCCCTGTGCCGCAAGAATGGCAGAATCCAGCAGCAGATTGGTCACGCCCGACATCGCAGAGGTCACCACCACCACACGACTCCACTCCTTCCTTGCATCCCTTATGATGCGGGTGACACTCACCAACGCATCCACCGACCCAACAGAGGTGCCTCCAAATTTCATAACAAGTGTTTGTTTTGGCATGATCCTGTCCTTTAACTCCCCGCTCCTTTTCAGGAAAGGGGTTTGGGATAAACAAAAACGCCCCACGTTTTCCGTGAGGCGTTGTGTTCTGAGAGTACCTATTATTTCGGTTACTTCTGTCCAAGCACAAATATCTCACGGCGGGGCCGGGAGGTAGTAGTCATGGACATGGTCATGTGAAAGTGAACCTTATTCATAATGAGCGCAGTTATATCATTTGGATGGGGATGCGTCAATGGATTTTTTCAGCGAATTCAAAAACTCATCCTGATTGCGGACTGTTTCTTTTGTTATGGGATGGATCGCGCCAGTTTTTCCATCCTTTCCAGAAACAGTTCCATGAAAACACGCGGACGCACGCCAAGCGCCACTTTCATATTGGGCGTCTTTTTTCCGTAATTATAAAAATCTGCAAATGTATTACCCAGTCCCACACCTGTTGAAATATCCACATCCACAAATAAATCCTGATAATCACAGATCCCGGGCATAAAGGTCAATGCCAGTGTCAGCGGGTCATTGATCACACAACCATCGATCTTTTGATATTCATCATGGAACTCCATATAAAAACGGGCCGCATCGGCAATAAATTTGGTGATCGGCGAGTTGATCTTCAACAACCTGTTCAGGTCCTCCTTCAGAAAGATACACTGATAGGTCACATCAAGCGGCGTGAGTGTGATCGGCATGCCCGAATGAAAAACGATATGCGCGGCGTGCGGATCCACAAAGGTGTTGAACTCGGCCAGGGGTGTGGTGTTACCTTCATGGCGCATCGCGCCGCCCATGATAAACACCTCTTTAACATTCTGCACAATGCGCGGCTCCTGCCGGATGGCCAGTGCGAGATTGGTGAGCGGACCGATTCCGACCAATGTGATCTGACCTGGTGCAGACATGATCTTCTCAATTAGAAAATCGCTGCCTTTCTGAATTTGAGGTTTGAGCTGCGGAGCCGGCAGTTTTGCATATCCGATGCCCTGCACCCCATGGGTCTCAACCGCAAGCAGGGATGGCTGCACGAGCGGCAATTCACAGCCCTGGGTAACGGGGACATGACCGGCCTTTGCCAGTTCCAAAACAGAAAGCGCGTTAATCGTCCCCTGCGCGGTGGAAGAATTGCCATGCACCACGCTCAACCCCTCCAGGGTAATTTCAGGAGATGCCAGAGCGAGGAGAATTGCAAGGGAATCGTCGATCCCAGGATCGGTGTCAATAATGATGCGTTTGGTCATAATTTCCTATATTTGTTCCTTATTGTTGCAAGCGCGGCCACGCTCCCCTTTTTTTCAACCCAACAACCGCCGCGCAAAAACCATCAAATTTTACAGGCGAGTGATTCCATACGCTCGAGAAATAACTCAATAAAACCGCGTCCGTTCACATCAAGCGCCACTTTCATATTGGCAGGTTTCTTCGAGACATTCATAAAATCAGCAAAGGTATTCCCCAACGAAACACCACCCGAAATATCCACATCCACATGAAGCTCTTCGAAAACCAACAATTCAGGCGCAATGATCGCCGCCAGAGTGAGTGGATCGTGCAAGGCACAGCCGTCGAAGCCTTCATACTTTTTATAGAAATCCATATACACCGCCGTCGAATCACGCACAAAACGCGCAATGGGCGAATCGATCCGGTTCAGGCGTTCCACGTCCGAAGTGGTAAGCAGGCATTTGTAGGTGGCATCCAGCGGAATCAAGGTGATCGGAATTCCTGAATGAAAGACAATGTATGCCGCGTGCGGGTCGGCGTGGATATTGAACTCTGCGAGCGGTGTAACATTCCCACCCTGTCGGATTGCACCGCCCATAATAACCAGTCCCTTCAACGCCTGCACAATACGCGGCTCTTTGCGAATTGCCAAGGCAAGGTTGGTCATGGGTCCGATGGAGAAGAGTGTGATCTCCTGCGGTTCCGCCAGAATGCGTTCGATCAAATAATCAATCGCATGTTGATCCATGGGCTGTGACTTTGGCTCTGGCAAAACGGCTTTGCCGATCCCGCTTGAGCCATGGACTGCCTCCGCCGACCTGGGAGGGGTACCCACCAGCGGAAGGGAACATCCTCGCGCCACCGGGATGCAGTCTGCGTTCACAAATTCCAAAACAGCCAGGGCATTGCGTGTTGTTTTCTCTATGCCAATGTTGCCATGTACAGTGGTCAATGCTTCGAGCTGAATCTCTGGCGATGCAAGCGCAAGCAGGATGGTCAGGGCGTCGTCTACGCCGGGGTCGGTGTCAATGATGATTCGGGTTGGGGACATATTTTCCTGTAGAGAGGGACGCAGCGTGCGCGCCCTACGAAATAAATTTTTCTGTTTCTTGTTTTGTTGGCAGGGACGGCTGTGCACCGAACTTTGTCGCAGCCAATGCACCGCAGGCGGTGGCATACTTTACGGCATCCACAATTTCGAGCCGGCGCAACATTGCAGAGGCGAACCCGCCAATGAAGGCATCTCCGGCGGCGGTGGTATCGACAACATCCACTTTGTACGCAGCCACCTGTGTCACCTGTTTGCCCGATATAACCAGCGCGCCCTTGCTTCCGAGCGTGACGATCACATTTCTGGCGCCGCGGTCCAACAGAACCCTTGCAGCTTTTTCGGCTGAGGAGATATCCCTGACTTCGACCCCAGACAATAAACTTAGTTCTGTTTCGTTGGGAATGATGAAGTCCGCAAGGGAGATCAACTCGTCGGGGAGGGATTGGGCAGGAGCGGGGTTGAGGATGACAAGGCTTCCGTTTTGGCGGGCGCATCGGGCGGCATGAAGAACCGTGGGGATGGGGATCTCCAGTTGAAGCAGGATCAAGCTCGGGCGAAGCGCGGAGACGTTGTCTACATCCGCAGGGGAGACTTTCCCATTCGCGCCTGCCGAAAGTACGATGCTGTTCTGCCCATTCGCATCCACCACAATGATCGCCGTACCCGTCGCAGATCCATCCAGGTGGACATGAGATATATCCACCAAATCCGACTTCAGGCTTTCCAAAAGAAACGGACCAAAACTATCCTGCCCCACACGCCCCAGCATGGCAACACTGGCACCCTGCCTGGCTGCAGCGACTGCTTGATTGGCCCCCTTCCCGCCGGGGATGATCCGCAGGTCGCCACCGCTAATGGTTTCGCCAGGCTGTGGAAAATGAGGCGCACGCACAACGAGGTCTGCATTGAGTGAACCTATTACAAGGATGTCTGTCATGGGAATATTTTACTTCAATGTATCAGGTGTTTGTAAGCCGTCCGGCTGCCTTCGCATGAAGGATCAGCAACTCCCCCGTGATCAGATCTCTATTTTCTCGGCTGGACAACCCCGCCTTTCACGTCCCACACCTCTGCCTGCGTGATGAAATCAGGCGCAAATGAATTTGTGTCAGTGGTGGTGAACAACACCTGCGAATCCTGGCTGACGTATTTCAGCAGGTCGACCCGCCGTTGTGTATCAAGTTCAGCCATCACTTCATCCAGCAAAATGACAGGAACTTCGCCCGTGCGTTCCTTCATCCATTCCACCTCGGCCAATTTGAGCGCAAGCAGGGTCGTCCGCAATTGTCCGCGCGAGCCATAATCACTGACATCCGCCTTGTTGATGATAAAGCGCAGATCGTCGCGGTGTGGACCGATCGTCGTCACGCCGCGCAAGATCTCTTCGCTGCGAATTTGTTTCAAACGCGCCAAAAATCCCTGCTGAATCTCATCCAATTCCAGCGCAGAGCGGTCAATGGGTGTGTCCAATTTCAATCCCAACTGCATCTCAGGCTTGGGCAGCGGATCGTAGGCGGGTTCAAAAGCCAGGCGCAGGGACTCACTTCCATGAGTCAATTCGTGATGGATGCGGGATGCATAGCGTTCGATCTCCTGCACAGCCTGAATACGCCACAGGATGATCTGCGCCCCAAGCCGCACCAATGTTTCATCCCACACTTGAAGCTGGCTGCCATCAGCAGATCTCTCGTACAACGCTTTGAGCAGCGCATTGCGCTGGGTGAGGGCCTGGGAATAATCGCTCAGCACGCGGGCATACGAGGGGACAGTCTGCGCCAGAGCCAGGTTAAGGTATCGGCGGCGCTCGTCGGGGCCGCCTTCGATGATCTGTGACATTTGAGGCACGAAGATGACCGCGTTGAAGTGCCCCACGATGTCGCTGACATGGCGCTTTACTCCGTCGAGCAAAATCTCCTTGCGCAGACGCTGCCCGTTAACACCCGTCGGCTCAAGGATGAGACGTGCTTCGATACGGTGCTTTGTTTTTCCGCGCTGGTAATCTGCCACCAGGCGCGTTACAGCCAGTGGATTCTTCGCCTCGTGAAAGTTGACGATCTGCCGATCTGCATGGGTTTGAAAGGAGGTGAACGCCGCCAGAAAATAAATGGCTTCGAGGACTGAGGTTTTTCCCTGCGCATTGCTGCCAACCAACACAACAGCCCGCCGTGGAAGTTCAACATCCAGGCGGGCAAGACTGCGAAAGTTGGTAAGTGATAAATGTTTTAGATACATAATTGCGGTTATCCAACCAAAAATTGAATTTCGGTCGGATAACGCCGAATATCCGGAATTTTCCTGCGTCTAATCAGACGCGGTCTTCTATCTCTTCCTTCGGCTGCCAAATGTGTTCGGTAAGGTCCGTGAAGAGCACCCCATTCAAATGATCAATTTCATGCTGGAAAATGCGGGCGAGCCAGCCATCCACTTTGAATTTGACGGGTTTTCCGTGGCGGTTCATTGCCTTCACATGCAGCGCCTCATGCCGTTCCACTTCGCCCAACAAACCGGGAATGGAGAGGCAGCCTTCGATGCCCATCACCTTTTCTTCAGATGCCTTCACAATTTCAGGGTTGATGATGATGAACAACTGCTTTGGACTGGGTGGTTTGGGAGGTTCCTCCGCGGATGCGGTTTCACCCTCATCCTCGTCGTCCTCTTCCTCATATTCGATCACGGCAAGACGTTCGGAGATGCCAACCTGCGGCGCGGCAAGTCCCACGCCCGGCGCAGCACGCATGGTTTCGATCATGTCATCTATTAGTGTTTGCAATTCCTTGTCAAACTTTGTTACAGATTTTGCCTTGCGCCGTAAAACGGGGTCGGGCAGGGTTACGATTTCTCTTAATGCCATACTGATTCTGTTCCTATTCTTTTAATATTCCTGATAACTGGTTACCAATAACTAATTTTACCCGTCTACCATTGATCACTGGTTTTCTCACCATCATCTGTCGGGACAATGATCGGCGGCGATTCGAAAGTATCTGCATTTTCGTGATATGCCGCGATCCAGGTGGCAAAGCGTTCGCGGTCATCCTTGCCGGCGTCTTCATTCTTTTTGGCAATGCGAGCTGAACGCCTGCGGTTGATATCTGCCTGTACACTGGCAGGGTCGGCGACATCCTGAAAGTCAAAAGTTGCGCCACCCACTGCAATTTTGACTGTACCGTAGTTAAACAAAATCGGGATGATCCCCTCACGGGTATAGGATGTGCTCAAAATACTGTCAATCTGAGCGGCACGTTTTTCCTCTTTACCAAAAGGCTTACGGTCAAGATCCATAATTTCATCTGAAGCAACCATGAAGATATCATTTTTCCAGTCCACATATTCCCAGACAAGCCATACGATAAAAGGCACGGCAAGCATGGGGAGGGCGACCGTGATCGTGTCGGGGCGAAGAGCGCCATCTGCATTGGTTTTTAAGAAAGACTCGGTGGGCGACATCCAAAGGTTAAAGATGCGCCAGATCTGCAGGGTGAACATGAGAAGCGTGAGAGCCAGCGGTTTCCAGGTCTGCCGCACCAGGACGATCCAATGCTTGTGATATATCACCTTGCCGGCTTCCTCTGTCCGCAGTGTAAAAAGGCTGAGGAAGGCCACCCACCATAACGGCAGGTTTGCGAGGTTTTTATTCATGGTGACGATGGGCGGAAGTTCATCAAGTTTTCTCTTCTCAACGGGCAACCCCAATTTTTGGCGGATGGTATTGCGCATCACCTCTTTTTGTGAGACCGTGAGGACCGATTTGACACGCTCCCAATATTCGCGAATCATTTCCGCCGCCTGGTTAGGGTGGTCCACATAATCGAATTCGATCCTGCCAACAAAGGTACGCACGATCACGTTGCCGTAATCCAATATACGCCCCAGTTGGTCGGTCTCCACACCCACCGAGAGGATGGTGCTCAACGGAGCCTCCTCACGGCTGTCATACAAGCCAATCACTTTCTCCAGCCAGACCACGCGCTGGTTGGTGACAATGTAATAATCATTGCTCCAGTCGATCGCATTCCAGGTCCCCCAGCCTAGAATAAAGATCAAAGCCAATGTACCCAGCGCGAGCGGGGTTACGGCACTCACCAGTGTGCCCCAAACGAACAAGCCAATGGGCACAGCCAGCGAAAGCACAGGCAAAACCAGCGCCTGGTACAACCGGATCTTGTGCCGGCGCGCAACAAAATAAATGATCTCTTTTGGACCAAGCCAGGTGAACTTGGTCGCGCGTGCCAGTTTGTGACTCTTGATGGCGACCAAAAAATTTGGTTTCAGGTTGGGGTAAGTACCAAGTACTTCTTCGAAATGCTCGCGTGACAGGAACAGCAGGGTGGTATCCTGGGTGGCTGTAATCGTCGCTGAACGATTACGATTTTCCACCAACGCTTCCTCACCGAAATAATCGCCTGACACCAGCCAGATGAGCACTTCTTCGCCTATTTTCTCGTGCGGACGGGTGACATTGACCTTCCCCTCGAAAATGATGAAAAAACCTTCCGGTTTATCTCCACGCTTAAACACAACATGGTTCGCAGGCACTTCGACCTCGTCAAATTTGACGGCGATGCCCGAGAGCTGGTCCTCTTTCAAGCCGTTGAAGAGGTGGATCTTGTTAATTAAATTAACGCGCTGTTTTAATTCGATCACGGTTTGATTCTATCAAATTTCCTGAACAATGGCACAACGATTATAGGCAGGGACGGGGGAAAACTCCATCCCTGCAAAAAAGATCAATCCAAAATTCCAATCCCGGCCAACTTCTCGATCACACCCACTACCGCAGAGTTGTCCAATTCGCCCATGCCCATCTCGATCATCTGCTCATATAATTTTGTGTTTTCCTCGGTGGCTGAAATGGGTACGCCGTATTCCTTTGCCGTATCCAAAACGATTCTCATATCCTTCAACTGCATATAGGATTTAAAACCAGGGCTACGGTTGCCATCAAATAAACGCGGCGGTTTGATATCCAGTGCCCAACATTGTGCCGCACCCGCCTTAATCGCATCCACCACCTTGCGCGGATCCACACCCGCCTTCTTCGAGAAAACCAGCAATTCGCCCATCGCCACCATCTGCGCGGCAACCATGATCTGGTTTGCGGCTTTTGCCACCTGCCCTGCACCCGCATCGCCGACAAGGGTGATGGTCTTGCCCATTGCCTGAAGTACAGGCATGGCGCGTTCCAATGCAGATGCGTCGCCGCCGACCATGATGGTCAGTGTTCCATTTTTCGCGCCGATATCGCCGCCCGATACGGGCGCATCCAGAGAGTAGACACCCCTCTTCGCGAGTTCCGCCGCAATCATCCGCGCCAACGCAGGCTTGATGGTCGAGTTATCGATCACGATCAGCCCATCATGCGCGGCTTCGATGATCCCTCTTTCACCCAGGACAACTTTTTCAACATCGGGCGAATCGGGCAAGTTGGTGAAGACGATATCTGACTGCGCGGCAACCACCGCAGGGGATGAGGCAGAAAGGGCACCCTCAGCCACCAGTTCATCCACCGCAGCGCGCGAACGGTTATGCACCACAAGCGGGAAACCTGCTTTAAGAATGTTGCGGGCAATGGACTTGCCCATTAATCCAAGACCGATGTATCCAATTTTGAGCATATTAACTCCTTGAGCGAGAATAATGCGGGATTATAACCCGACAAACCTGCCCCCTAAATTTCATGCTCATTAAATTATTAGTGATCCGGGGAAGTCCGCAGGAATACCAGTTTTTGCTTCCAATTGCCCCTGGATTATGTTCCTTATTAAGCGAGTATTGCGAAATTCACCTTGACATCCCTTTGAATTGGCGGGGATGCAGATCAACCGAAAATCGCGATTACCATTACGCCGGCGAATACGATCCCTGAGCCAACCACGCGCACCCCGCCCAGTTCCTCTTTCAGGAAACGCCAGCCGAGGAATGCTCCGATGACCGCGCTCACTTCACGGATCGCGCCCGAATAGCTAAGCGGGGCAAAGGTGTAGGCAAAAAGCGCCAGCATGTAAGCCACAAGTCCCAGCACGCCGCCAAGCAATAAATATCCGCGATTTTTTCGCCACATTTCCGCAAAAGGACCCCAGCCATATTTTCGTGTGAGATACGGTGTTGTCACAAATGGGACCATAACGAACATGGATAATCCGTACGGCAGAGCAGGACCATTTTTTACGGCTGTGCCATCAATAAAGGTGTAGATCGAAATGACCAATGCCACCAGCAAGGCTGTCAGAATTCCCCGCAAATGCGGTTTTTCGCCATTACTGTGGATCAGTGTAGTCGCGCCGATCACGATCATGCCGCCTGTGATCATGGCAAGACCAATATACCCGCCAACTGTTAACTGTTCATGCAGCAGGATCGCCGACCACAACACAAGCAATGCGGGTGCCGCCCCACGCGCGATGGGGTAGACAAGCGAAAAGTCATGGTCACTATAGGCAATACAAAGCAGGATGAAGTAAACCGCTTCCAGGAACATGCTGAGGACGGCAAATCCCCACATCGAACGCGGCGGTAAGCCAGTGAAGAAGATGAATCCCAGCGAGAAGATGCCGCTTAGAATCACCTGCCAGCCCATGGCGATATATTTTTCGTCTGAATTTTTAAGCAAAAAATTCCATATCGCATGCATGGAAGCAGACAGGAAAAGCAAAACAATGGCTAAAATTGGCATCGGCTAACTCATGAATTCGATCAGTTTTTGGTTCACTTCCGCGCTGGCATCATTCTGCACCCAGTGCGTGGCATTTTCATAAAAGACCAAACCACCTGTGTCGCACAAATCGATCGAGGGCTGCGCCATGTCTGAACTGAGTGCGCCATCGCGTTTGCCCCATAACATCAGCGTTGGAACCTGCACCCGCCGCGCAGATGATTTCTCGTGGCCAAGAGCAAAGCGCAAGCCACGCCGCATGGCGGCGCGATACCAATTTAACATCCCGGTCAATGCGCCCTTTTGCGACCAGGCTTTTTTATGTTCCGCCACATCCACATCGGTGAACGTATTTTTTCGCCCTGACTGTACGAGCATACGCGCCAGGTATTCAAAATCATTTTTTCCCAGCATCCATTCCACAAGCCAGGGGAGTTGAAAAAAGAAAACATACCAGGATTTTTTGCGCTGAATGGGATTGTGCAGCACAAAATCCGTCATCACATCGGGATGCGGCACATTGAGGATGGCAAGTTTTTCCAAACGTTCGGGGTGGTTAATGGCAACGGTCCAGGCGACAACAGCACCCCAGTCATGTCCAACAAGTTTCGCCTTTTGAATTCCGAAGTGATCGAGCAGCCCGATAATATCATTTGCAAGCACATCGACATCATACGCGGAGATCCCTTTTGGCTTGTCCGACAAGTTATATCCGCGCTGGTCCGGGACAATTACACGAAATCCCGCCCGGGTAAGGGCAGGGATCTGATCCTTCCAACCATAATGAAATTGCGGAAATCCGTGCAATAAAATGACCGCCGTCCCATGTTCGGGTCCGTCAGTCATGACATGCAGGTTGATGTTGTTTGTCCGTATGAGTTGGCTTTGCATTGTGTGATGTATCCCAGGTTCCATGTCTGAGAACTACATTTATTGTTCTGCGTACTTATCCACCAGCTTCATCTTCTGGGTACGGTTCATCTTCTTGATCGCAAGTTCACGCTTCATCGCATCGGTTTGATTCAGGCAGGGCTCCAAGTATACCAATTTCACGGGGCGGCGTGTGCTGGTATATTTTGCGCCACTGCCCTTATTGTGTTGTGTAACCCGCCTCCCGGGATCTGTCGTCCAGCCAGTATAAAATGTTCCATCGGAACATTGCAGGATGTAACAATAACAACTCATTTCCCGCGCTTCTTCACCAGCAAGCCGCCAAACAGGCGTTCAGATATGGAGGGCACACCAGGCGCTTCAATTTCCGCAGGCTTTGTCCAATCGGCAGACATGCGCTCGTTCAACCATTGACTGCGCCCTTTTAGCGCATATCCCAAGCGCTTTGCAACCCCATCATTGTTTTCCGCTTCAATATCATCACGCAAGCCGTGCAAGGCAGCAAGGGTCACATCCAACGCATGGACAACATTCACTCGATTCTGCAGAGCAGATAACCGCAGCGAATCGATCTCATCCTGGTCTGCCAATCCTGCCGTCGCTGTCGCGTATACACGGCCTGCCACTTTACGCGCATCCAACCAGCCCGGTTGGCCGATCGTCGCATTTAATAAAGCGGCGGACAGAAGTTGCGGTAAAAGATGGGTGGTCGTCATCAAGCCATCTGATTCAACAGGGTCTGCAAGCAGCGCCTCTGCACCCAACAGACGAACAAAATCCATCGCAAAGGTCACCGCTTGTTCAGGAGTTCCCAGGGGGGCATCCACCAGAAAAGATCCCTTCAAAAACAGGTCCGGCTGGGGCGTGAGTGGAGCAGGATGAAAATCATACAAGTATTCGGGGTTGATGGCAGGGACAAGTCCCACATAATAACATCCCTCCGGCAGAATTTCCCTGGCCCACTTTTGTAAATCCGCCTTGATCGGCGCGGTATCCAGCACCACTGTGCCTTCCTTCAAATCGGGCGCAATGAACTCCAATGTCTCCCGCACCTGGCTAACAGGGATGCTCAATACCACCAGTTTTGCATCCTGCACCGCCCTGGGCAGATTATGTTCCATTTTATCTGCCACACCTTTTTTTAGCGCCTCGCGCTCCACATCCACATTTTTATCGTGACCTATGCGCAAAATCGCGTCCTTATGAGCCGCAAGCGCCAGCCCCATGGAAGCCCCAATTTGTCCAAGACCGATGATCGTAATTTGTACAGGCATGTTACCCTCGCAAGAGTTAGATGACGCGGATTATACTGCCATAACATCCCGTTAAACGCCGAGAACCACGGACGCCGACCGTGGTTCTCTTTGAAAGGAGGAGAAGAGAAATCACCTTACAGTGCTAAATTTATCATGTTCATCCAAATACTACTTGACGATATCCCTACGATATCCCTACGATTGTTAGACAACTAACAAGATTGCAAACAATTTGTTATCTGGAGGCCGAAATAATGACGTTTATGCAGGCCGGTGGGTTTACCAAAACACAATCCCACAGTAGATCTGACACCAAGGGATATATTTTCCAAAGCCTGTACTTTTGAAAAACCACCCGCGCTTGAGAATTTCCCTGTTGATCAATCCGTTTTTGGTGACGCAGGTATTTATCAGCGTGGACCACATAGCCCGAAACTGAAATTGACTGAGTATTCTAAAAAGATAACCATATAAATTACTTGAGTTTAGAGTGGCAAAGTAGCACACAAAAGATGTGTGATGGGACCGAACGTTAAAAACTGAAAAGCAAATACCAATTACGGACTGGCAGAAGGCAAAATCTGGGCTTTTTTGGACTTGAATACCACCGAATAACGACCACGTGGTGGCGGGCAATAATTCTTTTGCCTGCCTGTGCCTTTTCCAGCAGGTCTGGGCTTAGCAGCTGGTGTACCCAACTCCAACAAAAAAGCCAGAGCAGAGCGTTGCACTTGATAAGGCGTAAGCTTGACCCGTTGTTGTCTGTTGAGTGGATACCATGCAGGTCGGTTTTGCTTGACATCGTCACGCATCAACAGCAATTGACAATACGCCAACGCACAGAGCCACATCCATTGTTGCGCGCTGACCAGGTTGGGAGAACGGTTGCTATTGAGACCCATATGCTGTTTCAAAAAGCGGAACATGTGCTCGATGGCAAAACGCCATAAATACATGCGGCCGAGATCGGGCAAGGATACATCATTCGGTCCTGTCCAGAATAACCACATCGGACGTTTGTAACGTGGGGTGCCATCTTCCTCGACTTGCACTAGCGAGCCAATCAAATCAGCCAGCTTCTTGAAGTGTATATCCTTCCACAAGGATACTCGGACAGTCTGCTTGCCCAGTTCAAATATTTCGCTGCGGTCCGCAGCGCGATGGATCTTTTTCAAATGAAAGGGCTTGCCATGTTTTGACGGTCTGCCCTTCTTGCCTGGTGGTTTCGGTTTAGGATTTTCAAACAAAACCCGATTGCTGGCAACACGCACCAAGGTAAAAGTATTCTGAAACCATCGAAAAATACCCAAAAACAGCTGGTCAGCATAGCGACTATCTGCAACCAACACCTTTTTCTGCGGGTCGCGGATGTCCAATTCCTTCACTTGAATTGCAGCCACTTGGGTATCGGTCATTTCAGTGCCAATCCGCTCCACATCCACAGGTGCTGCCCAGGATGTACCAAAGTTCATTAAACGCACCAACCATGAATACTTGTGACCATAGCGAACCGGGTCTTTTTGATCCGATTTCAAAACACTGCGGTCAGGCAATGTTTCCGCTTGCTCATGTTCGTTGGCTGTCGCGTCAGCCGCATAGACTTTGTAGCCTGCAATGGTTTCACTGTCGCTTGGAACACAATGCGGCAACATGGACAGCAGATCATCCATGTTCATCTCGCCATTTTCCAAACCATCGTACACACTGGAAAACTTCCGCACAAAGGGTGTTTCTTCGCTCAACGCTACTGGTGAACTGACATGACCCGCAACCGTCAAGGCATCCACCAAATTGAACATGGCGTCAGCCCGTTTGATAAAGTTTTGGTACAATGCTTTTCGGAACTCGCTGATAGTTTTCTTCACAAAAAACTTTTACC
>JFJP01020327.1_pt1 | contig 42562 bp, 37 predicted proteins | sample 431651 | NCBI WGS metagenome assembly JFJP01 (sample SAMN02602958, study PRJNA72255) | Microbial mat metagenome, whole genome shotgun sequencing project. | biome: fresh water; feature: sink hole; material: water; isolation source: purple microbial (photo- and chemosynthetic) mats found in...
GCCAAGCACGTCCGCCAGGACGGCGCCGGCCTGATCATCATCCCCGGCGAGAGCGGCGCTGCCGCCGGCCTGGCGCGCAGCCCGCTCGCCGAACTACTTCCCGTCATCCTGCCCGACGCGACTGCGGTGACGCGCGGCTACCGCGAACAGCGCGCCCGCCACCTCACACGCACGCCGCTGGCCGATGCCCTCGGACTGCTCGACAGCGGTGGCACCGCCTGGGCCGAGCTCGCTCCGCTGCTCGGCGCCGCCCCGGCCGAGGCGCGGCCGGGCGCGGAGATCCTCGCCACCGACCAGGACGGCGCACCGCTGGTGGTCGCCCGCGCCGCCGGGGCCGGCCGCGCCATCATCATCCTCGCCGACGACATCTGGCGCTGGCGCCGCGGGGTCGGCGACCGCTACCTGCACCGCTTCCACAGCCAGCTGCTGCGCTACGCCGCCGCCGGCCGCCGGGCCGGGGCGCGGCCGTGGCGGGTGACGGCCAGCCCGCGTCGCGCCAGCCCCGGCGAGGCCGTGGCCATCGACCTCATCCCGGCGCCCGGGCGCGATCTGGAAACGCCCGAGCAGGCTTCGATCCGTCTGAGCGGTCCGGATGGCGCCGAACTGGTCGTCGCCCTGACCCGACGCGGGCGCGGCTTCGCCGGCCGCCTGACCGCGCCGCTGCCGGGCACGTGGACGGCGACCGCCGCCGCCGGGGTCGCCGCCAATCGCGTCGAACCGGGCGAACTGCTGGTCGTGCCGAGCGAGGACGAGCGCCGCGATCCGCGCGCCGACCGTCCCGCCCTCGCCGCGCTTGCCGCCGCCACCGGCGGCCAGGTCTTCGACACGCCGGCCGCCCTGCTCGCCGCCCTGCCGCGCGACCTCGGTCGCGCCGAAAGCTCCACCGCCGAGCGCGGCCTGTGGGATACGTGGTGGGCGCTTGCGCTGGTCGTGGCGCTGCTTGCGACCGATTGGGCGATCAGGCGCCGGAATCGCCTGCCATAGCCTGCGCTTCCAGGCTGGCGACGATCGTCGGCGTCAGCAGTTCCCCCGCCCCGGCTTTGGCCGCGACCGCGTTGACCGTTTCGGCGATCCGCCCCAGCAGCGTCCTGATCAGTTCGCGATCCTGCTCGATTGCGGTCGCCGGTAGATCGACCGGCAGCTCCAGTTCGGCCTCCCAGCCGCAGCGCAGGACCTCCAGGCCATCACGATGCTGCGCCGCCAGCGGATCGCCGGGCGGCAGGCGCACGCGGCATTCGACCACGAGCAGGAACCAGTGCCGGCGGGCTGGCGCCTCGGGGTCGTCGGCCAGCGGTCCCCAGCGCAGCGCCAGGCTGGCGTGCTCACGCAGGCCGTCCCACTCCTGCGGACGCAGCGACAGGGCGTAGAGGCGGTCGGCGACGGGGTTGGCGCGCATGGCCGGAGCGTGCCTTGGCGTCGGCGTCCGGCCAGTCAGCATACCGCCATGGTCGACATCCTCGCCAGCGTCCAGTCCGTCCTGCGCACCGAGGCCGAGGCCCTCGCCGCCCTGCCCGGACTGTGCGCCGCGCAGCGCCCGGCGGTCGAACGCGCCTGCCAGCTGATCCTCGGCTGCGGTGGCCGCCTGGTCGTCACCGGCATCGGTAAGGCCGGGCATATTGGTACCAAGCTCAGCGCCACCTTCGCCTCGACCGGCACGCCCTCGTTCGTGCTGCATCCGGCCGAGGCCCGCCACGGCGACCTCGGCATGGTCCAGGAGCAGGATGTCGTCCTCGCCCTGTCCAACAGCGGCTCGTCCGAGGAGGTCGTCGCCTTGCTGCCGTCATTCGCGCGCATCGGCGTACCGGTGATCGCCCTGGTCGGACGCACCGACTCGCCGCTGGCGCAGCACGCCGCCGCCGCGCTGTCCTTCGGCCGCGTGGTCGAGGCCTGTCCGCTCGGTCTGGCGCCCTCGACCAGCACCACGGCGATGCTCGCGCTGGGCGACGCCCTCGCTCTGACCGTGCAGCGCATGCGCGCCTTCACCCCCGAGCAGTACGCCCGCTTCCATCCCGGCGGCGCGCTCGGCCGCAAGCTGATGACCTGCGCCGAAGCCATGCGCACCGGCGAGCGCGTCGCGGCGGTGGCTCCGGACACTCCGCTGGTCGCGTGCATGCGCGCGATCGGCAAGGCGCGGGCCGGCTCGGTCGTGCTGGTCGATGGCGAACGCCGCCTGCTCGGCATCTGCACTGACGGCGATCTGCGCCGCGCGCTGTCCAACGCCGCCGATCCCGCCGCCATGCTCACCGGCGCGGTCTCGGCCGTCGCCACCATGCCGTGCAAGCATGTGCGCAGCGATGAACTGCTGCAATCGGCGCTGCGCCTGTGCGCGGCCAAGAAGATCAACGAGCTGCCGGTGGTCGACAGCGATGGCCGCCTCGCCGGCCTGCTCGACCTCCAGGACCTGGTCGATCGCGGCTTCGAAGTCGCGGGCTAGCTCCGCTACGCTGCAACCAGAGCGGTGCGCAGTCCGGCGGCCAGTTCCTCCAGCCGAGCGGCCGCCTGCCGCGTCGTTCCGGCCGTGGCCGCGCTCTGTGCAGAGATGCCGGTCAGTTTCTCGGCTACACCCCGCAACTCGCGTCCCTCACCGGCTGCCCGGCTGAGTGCGAGCGACATTTCCCTGGTGGTGGTGGCCTGCTGCTCGACCGCCGCGCTGACTTCGCGGACGGTGGCGGTCGCTACACGCATCAGTTCCTGGATCGAGCGGACCTCGCTGGCGGTGCGGTCGCCGACGCTGCGCATGGTTTCGATTCGCGTGACGATCTCACTGGTGGCTTCGGCGGTGCGCCGGGCCATCGCCTTGACTTCGCCAGCGACCACGGTGAAGCCGCGTCCGTGCTCGCCGGCCCGGGCGCTCTCGATGGTTGCATTGAGTGCGAGCAGGTTGACCTGCTGGGCGATCTTGCCGATGAGCTGGACGACCTCGCCGACGCTGACGGCAGCGGCCTGGAACTCATCAAGAGATTTTGCGGCGATCTCGGCAAGACCATTGGTCTTGAGCACGGCCGCATCGGCCTGTTGGGCATTGGTCGCCACTGCCGCCAGGCTGGCGGTAAGCTCTTCGACCCCAGCGGCGGTGCGTTGCAGTTCGGCGCCGATTTCGCCGACCTGCTTGGCCACCTGCCGGGCGTGGGCATCGACCGCTGAGGCGGCTTCAACGCCGCTGCTGCCTGCTTGCGTCAACTCGGCGGTGGTATGGGTGAGATCGGCGCCAAGCCGGACCACCGTATCGCGGCGGCCGGCGGCGAAGGTGCTCCAATTGATCTGCTTGGCTCCCAGGGTGGAGGCGATGGCCTCCATGCTGCGGTTGAAGGCTGCGGCCAGCCGGCCGAGTTCGTCAGTGCTGGTGATCTCCAGCCGGGCTTCGAGGTCGCCGGCGGCCAGACGATCAAGTGCGGTGGCGGCTTCGCGCACCGGCTTCAGCCGACGCCAGGCGATCACCAGAAGGAGGGCGACACTGCAGATGAGCACGGTGAGGGCAATCAACCCGATGTGTCTATTGCGGGCATCGGCCACGGCGATCGCGCGCTGGAGTTCAAGCTCGCCTGAGGTTCTGGCGTCGCTGAGCGCGGAATCGATGGCGCGCTGTCCGGCAGAGAGCCCATTGTCAGCAGCGCTCAGCAGATCGCCGGACAGTCCATCCAGCATGCGGATGGGTTCCGCATCGCGACCTATCATGTAGTCATCGGCACGATGCTGGCCGTCACTCCAAGTCTCGGCGAGATCAAGCATGGCCCAGGCGTTGCGGTAGGACGCAGTAAGCTTGCCGTGGGCTGTGGTGAACGCGGCGAGTTGCCCGGTGGCAGCCTTGTCCTCTCCCACCTTCTTCTCCAGGGCGATGATGCTGGCGCCCACTGCCGCCTGCTGACGCTCGAATTCACGGCTGAAGAGCTCGCGTTGATCTGGCCGCTCACCGCGTAGCAGCAGATTCTTGAAGGCCTGGACCTGCTGCTGGAAATGGAGCTGCAGCTCGCGCACGCCGTTGACCAGATCTGCCGACCGCCGGGCCTGCTCAACCAGCTTGGCGGCTTGCTTCGTCGCCGTATCAACCGAATCGCCGTGGATTCTCGAGGCCGCATTGGCCAGGGCGACCTCGTCCTGGTGGACCGAACGGTTGAGCAGCCACAGCCCGGCACCAGCAGCAAGGGTCAGCGGTATCGCCAGGGCGATCAGCTTGACGATCAGGTGCCTGGAAACGAATCCCATAGTAGACGGAGTCTAGCTGCCTGCATAAAGAAACGGCAAAGCGGAAACGATGCGCCGCGATGCAGTCCCGCGCAGGTCAGCCAGAAGCCCAACGCAGCAGTGCCAAGAGCGCAAGGAGGGCTAGGCCCCCGGCCACTATGGTGGCGAGGCGCGCCCGACGGCGCAATCGGGCATGGCATTGCTGTTCAGAGCAACGTCCGACCAGGGTGTCGCGGGCGCTGCCCAGGCGCGCCACCTCTCCGTTCAGCGTGGCGATCTCATGTCCGAGTCGGGTACATTCCTGGCGGAGTTGGAGTCGCTCGTGCAGCAATCCAGCCAATTCCCCACTTTGGCGGCTAGCCTCCGGGAGGAGCTTGGCGATGCGGCGCACCGTCGATCCATCGCCGCTCTGAGGCGGCGCTGCAGCGGCTGGTCGATCCGGCAGTGAGGCTAGGACGCTGAGGCGGCCACTGCGCTTGATCAGCCGCGCCAGTTGCGGTTCGCCGGCCCCGACTGCTGCTAACGTGAAGTCGCCACACGCCGTCTCGCGCAATTCGTTGACCTCGCCAAGGTCCGGGTTGAGTGCATGGGCGCGGTCGCAGGCGGCGATCGCCTCGCTGAAATCAAGATAGGCCTCGTGTGGATGCAGGCGATGGCTTTGCGCCGATTGGAGATGCCGGCGCGCCGCTGCCAATTCGCCGAGGGCTGCGCTCTCGGCGCGGGAACGCAGCAGCCATTCGCGCAGCCCGGCCTGGAATTCACCGACCGACGGCCGCTCCCGCGGGTTCGACGCCATGGCCCGTTCCTGCAAGCTGACCAACCTGCTTGGCAATTGAGGGATGCGGTCGCCGAGTCTCTGCCAATCATTGGTCGCACTGCGTTCGATCGCCTGCCAGACGTCGGCACCGCTGAACGGGATGTCACCGCTGAGGCAGCGGTAGAGGGTCGCTCCAAGCAAAAACACATCGGTGGCGTAGCCGATCGAGGCGCGGTCGGCGAGCGCGACCTCCGGTGCCATGTAGCCCGGGGTACCGCCGCATAGGGCCCTGCCGCTGCCGATCAGCGGCGCGCGCAACACCCCGTCCGGCGCCGCCGTGCAGGTCAGGGCGAGGCCCCAGTCGGCCAGCATCGCCTCGCCGAAGCGGCCGACGAGGATGTTCTCGGGCTTGATGTCGCGATGGATAATGCCGCGATGGTGGGCAAAGGAGACTGCATCGCAGACCTTGAGCAGGACCTCGACCGCCCCGGCCAGGTCGAGCCTACCGGCGAGCAGATCCTGTTCGAGGTCGCTGCCGACGATACGGCGCATGACCAGATAGTTCCGCCCGGCTTCGTAGACCGGGACGATGTTCGGATGCTCAAGCCAGGCCGTGCATTTTGCTTCGGTGCGAAAGCGTTCGCGCTGGCCGCGATCGAGGTCATAGCGGGCGATCTTGACCGCCACGGTGCGGACCAGCGTCCGCTGCACCGCCTCGACCACCACGCTGGTGCCGCCGCGTCCGAGCAGGGCGCCGAGGAAGAAGCGGTCGCGGCTGGTGCTGAGGCCGTCCGCATCCTCCAGGCCGGGACCTTGCTGGCCCGGCATCATCGGGGCATCTGGCGTGACATTCCCCGATGGCGCCGCCGGGTTCTCGCTGCTTGGGAAGCGAGTGCCCGTCTGGCGCGTACTCGAATCGGCATGGTCGGAGGGCCGGACGGTGACGCGTAGATTCTTGGGGTCGGCTCGCGCCAGCGTGCCGCGCCACAGTTCCGCGAGATCCGCGGACGGATCATCGTGGCCGATCTCACACGCTGCAGCAGAGTGATCTACATTCGGCATGCGGAAGAAAAGCATGCCTCGGCGGATGAATGGGCGATGAACGCCAGCCTCTTCTTGCGTCAAGCAGACGCAGCAGGGAACGGCACGAATAGGCCGATATTCTTCATCATGCCTTCACGAGGCGGTGCCATACCACGGTCATGGAGAAGGGTCTCATGGCTTGGATAGACGCCCTGGCCCGCCTCGATCTTGATGCGACGGCGGGAAGCAATCGCGTCAACCAGCAGCGTCTGTGCGGCCTCATCTTCGCATGGACCAGTCGCCTGGGCGACGGTTGGGCATGGTACGCCCTGGCTGCGGCCCTGTGCCTGGTCGAAGGTGCGGCCGCCGCGCCGGCGGTCGTGGCGATGGCGGCGGCCGGACTGGTCGGGACCGCCGTCTACACCGTGCTCAAGCGCGGCATCCGCCGGCCCCGTCCAGGCGCCGTGCACTCCGGACTGACCCTGACGGTCGCGCCGCTCGACCGCTTCTCCTTCCCCTCGGGGCATACGCTGCACGCCGTCGCCTTCAGCGTCGTGGTCGGCGCGCACGCCCCCGCCCTCGCCGGCCTGGTGTGGACCTTCACCGCCCTGGTCGCCGCCTCGCGCCTGGTCCTCGGTCTTCATTATCCCAGCGACGTGCTCGCCGGAGGCGCGCTCGGCGCGACCCTCGGATGGCTCGCCGTCGTGGTCGCCGCAGCCCTGGGGGTGCCGGTCTGATCGGCGCATCGGGAACGCCGGTAGGGAGGAGGATGGGGCCGCACGGCGGCCGATCTCTCCCGACGTTCCCTGTACGCCGTTTCACGGAGTCGTCATGAGCAAGCGTCACGTCGAAGTCGTGGTCATCAGCGATGTCCACCTCGGCACCGCGGCCTGCCGCGCCGCCGAACTCAACACCTATCTCAAGAGCATCGAGCCAGGCATGGTCGTGCTCAACGGCGACATCGTCGATCTGTGGGATTTCCGCAAGGGCTTCTGGCCGGAAGCCCACACCAAGGTGGTGCGCCGGATCCTCAAGTTCGCCGCCCAGGGTGTGCCGGTGCACTACATCACCGGCAACCACGATGGCGCTTTGCGCCGCTACTCGGCCCTGTCGCTCGGCGCGGTCAACCTGGTCGACCGCCTCGAGCTGACCATCGACGGCCGCAAGCACTGGTTCCTGCATGGCGACGCCTTCGACCTCGCGCTCGGCACCGGTCGCATGATCGGCTGGGCGGGCACCATCGGTTACGATGCGCTGGTCGCGCTCGGCGTCGGGGTGAACCGGCTGCGCGCATTCCTCGGCCTGCGCAACATCTCGCTGGCCGACGCCTGCAAGCGCAGAGTACCGGCGGCCCGCCGGCACATCGCCCGCTATGAGGAATGCTGCATCCGCGCCGCCAGGGCCAGGGAATGCGATGTCGTGGTCACCGGGCATATCCACATCCCGGCCGCCCGCACCGTCACCGCAGACGGGCGGGAGGTGACCTATCTGAACAGCGGCGACTGGGTCGAATCGCTCAGTGCTCTCGAATATGCGGACGGGGCGTGGAAGGTGGTCACGTGGAGCGATCTGCTGGCTCGCGGACTGGTCAATGGCTCCACTCTTGAGGATACCGTCGCTGTGCAGTCCTCGGCGGCCTGAGCGGCATGCTGACCCGGTTATCGCTCGCCCTGCTCGGCCTGCGTATGCGCCGGCCGCGCATTCCACAGGACATGCGCGCAGCCCAGGACCGCATCCGCGCCCGGCTGGTCGCCGACCTGGCGCGCCTGCCGGTCGGGGCGGCACGCGGTCTCGACCACCTGCCCAGGGATGAGCGGCTGCGCGACGCGTTCACCAGCAGCGTGCCGTTGGCTGTCTATGGCGACCTGGAAGCGATGATCGGCCGGGTCGCGCGCGGCGAGCCCGACGTGATGTTCCCAGGCCGGGCGGTCGCGCTGGCGATCACCAGCGGCACGACCTCGGGCGGCCGGGCGGGTGAGCGCTACGTGCCGCAATCGACCGGCCTGCTCGACCACCATGCCCTCGGCGGAGCGGTGGCGCTGACGCGGCTGGCACGGGCGGCCGGCTCAGCCCTGGATGGCGGACGCCTGCTGTTCATGGGCGGCTCCAGCGACCTGCAGCCGAATGCCCACGGTGTACCAACCGGCGACCTCTCCGGCATCGTCGTCTCGCGCATCCCCGCGCTGCTCAGCCGGCTCTATGAGCCCGGGCGCGAGATCGCGCTGATCAACGACTGGGAGCGCAAGCTGGCCACCATGGTCGCGCGCCTCGATGGTCGCGACCTGCGCCTGGCCAGCGGCATCGGCAGTTGGCTGCTATCGCTGTTCGCCGCCGCCTGCGCCCGTCGCGGGGTCGAACGGGCGTCAGCGGTGTGGCCGCGTCTGGGTGCGGTGATCCACGGCGGGCACGCCATGGAGCCGTTGCTGCCGCAGTTTCAGCACCACCTGCCCGCCGCCACCTGGATGCAGGAGGTCTATCCCGCGAGCGAGGCCTTCATCGCCGTGGGCCGCGAACCCTGGCGGCTGGGTGAGGGCCGGCCGGCGCCGCTCGAGCTGCTGTGCGATGCTGGAGTGCTGCTCGAATTCAGCCCGTTGAACGATCAGCGGCCGGAGGCCTGCGTCGGCCCGGAAGCGATTGAGCCGGGACGCATCTACCGCGTGGTCGTGACCACCCCGGGTGGCCTGGTACGTTGGCTGGTCGGTGACCTGGTGCGCGGCGAAGGCCCAGGCCTGGTGCGTTTCGCCGGTCGTATCGCCACCCGCATCTCGGTGTTCGGCGAGCACGTCGAAGGCGATCTGCTCGCCCAGGCCCTCGCCACCGCCTGCGCCGCCAGCGGCGCCCGTGTCCGCCACAGCCACGTCGCCCCGGTGATGCCGGCGCCGGGAGCGCAGCGCGGCGCGCACGAATGGCTGCTTGAGCCGGAACCGGGCTGCTCGGTCGATGCTGCAGCGCTCGGCGCCTCGATCGATCAGCACCTGCGCCGGCACTGCGCCGACTACGATGCCCACCGCGCGGTGCAGCTTGATGCTCCGCGCTTGACCCTGCTGCCGGGCGGGACCTTCGAGCGCTGGCTGGCGGCGCACGGCAAGCTGGGCGGGCAGCACAAGGTGCCGCAGGCCTGGCAGGACCGCACCCATGCCGAGGCGATCCTCAGGCAGATCGCTGCGCCATGAGGCTGGCGTAGGTGGCGGTGAACGGCAGATAGGGGATGCCGGCCCGCCGCACCGACAGATGCTGGATACGCAGGCGATCCGCGAGGTAGAGCAGCAGGGCGGCATCCGGACGGACGCCGTCATGGCTGAACCAGCGGCGCCAGGCCCAGCGTGCCACGCCGGATTGCCGCTTGGCTCCTGAGAGCCGCGCGACCGCGTCGTCGACGAGGGTGAAATCGACCACCGCCAGGACGCCGTCGGGCTTGAGCATGGCGCAGGCGTTGGCAACGACTGCACGCCAATCCGGCATCATGGTGAGGCTGTAGGCGCACAGCACGACATCCACCGGTTGCGGCGGTCGCCAGGTCGTCGCATCAGCTTCGACCACCTCGGCGTTGCGCCAGCCGAGGCGCTCCAGCCGGTTGCGCGCCTGCGCCAGCAAGGACGGGCAGAGATCGACAAGGTGCGCCGAGGCGAGCTGGCTGGCACGTCCACCCAGGGCTTCGAGGTTGCGGCCGGTGCCGGCGCCCAGTTCGACCAGACGGGATCCGGGGCTCAGCGGAAGCTGCGCCAGCAGTTCATCGCGGCCGTGCAGCAGGCGCTCGCGGAAGCGATCGTAAGCCGTGGCCTGATTGGCATAGAAGCCCTCCAGTTGCGCCGCCTGGCTGCCCCGGCGCGACATGCCGCGCAGCATGCTCCACAGCACCGGCAGGTCAGATATGCGCGACATGGAAACCTCCGTAGGTGCCGACGCGGTCCTCGGCGTGCAGCCGGGCCGCCAGGGAGCGATCGAAACGCAGGCGCTCACCCAGGTTGACGCCGTTGGCCAGCCGAACCGCCGGCAGCCAGGGCGGCTCGGCGCGCGCCGAGCGGAAGATCGCCTGCGCTCCGGGGCGCGAACGGGCGAGGAGCAGATCCCATTCCGTACCCAAATCGTGCGGCCGGTGTGCCCCCATCCAGTCCTGATGGTCGAGCAGCACAAAACGGCTGAAGGGGCGTTCGTCGGCAGCCAGCAGCCCACTCACCGTACTGGTGCGGATCTCCAACCGGTCGAGCAGTCCGCCGCGCAGGGCGGCGAGGTTGGCCGGACGCAGGTACTCCGGACAATTCTCACGGGTGTAGCCGCCGCGCAGATAGCAGGTCCAGAAATAGTTGCTGCTGATCGGCAGCAGGCGGAAGACCCGTTCGATGCAGGAGCGGATGAAGCCGGCCACGCTCTGCGCCGCCGGAGCGCCGCCGTCGTGCTGGGCCGCGACCTCGCGGGTCTGCGCCGGGGGCACGCCAAGCAGGCTCATGGTGGTCTGCCGCGACACCGCCCACGAGAGGAACGGGGTCCACAGGCGCGGGGCGACCTCGTTGTCGTAGAGCGCCGCCTGTTCGGCGAGGCTGCGGCTGTCGAGCAGCCGATCGAGGGCCGGGCGCAGGCCTGGACGCAGACGCAGGTAGCTGCGCATGAGCCTGGCGACCAGGCCGGAGAGGCCGTGGAAATAGAAGCTGCCGCTGTTGCCACGGCTGCCCCCGAACCAGCCCATGCGCCGATCCCAGAAGGCTCGCGCCGCCGGCGTCAGCTGCACCCGCAGCGTGCTGCGATAGAGCTCCTTGGCGCGCGGATGCCGGCCGCTGCCGAACAGGGCGAAGACGTCCTCATCGTCGCACGTGCGGATGGCCGCCACCTTGAGTTCGAGCAGGGCGTTCTGCCGCGGATTGGCATCGACCGCGACGACTCTGCGGGGGCTGCAGAGCAGATAGTCGAGGGCGTTGCAGCCACCGCTGGTGATCACCAAGACCTCGTCTTCGTGACCCAGACGCAACGCCTGGCGGTCGCAGGCGGGATCCTCCCAGCAGGCGTTGTAGAGCAGCGAGGTGTTGTAGAGCCGGTCGAAGACGCCTTGGTGCAGCCGTTCGATCCTGCTAGGGGAATATGACATCTCGGCAGAATGGATGTGAACGTGAACGCTCCATGCAGACTGCGTGAGGAGGGAGGGCTCTGGTCTTCACCAACCCTGAACCCCGGCCGGCATGATGGCACCATGCTGCAGCAAGCGATGTCCATCGCCCTGGTCACCGAGACCTGGGCTCCCGAGATCAACGGCGTAGCCATGACCCTCGCCCGCCTGGTCGCCGGGATGGCCGGGCGCGGACATCGCGTCCAGGTGATCCGCCCGCGCCAGGCTACCGAGCACGGTGTCCTCGCCGTCAACCACGCCAATTTCAGCGAGATGATCAGGCCCGGCCTGCCGATCCCGGGCTACACCGCCCTGCGCCTCGGCCTGCCCTGCGCCGGCCATCTGGTTGCCGCCTGGCGTCGTCAACGCCCGGATATCGTCCATGTGGCGACCGAAGGACCGCTCGGCTGCTCGGCGCTGAAAGCCGCCGAGGCGCTGAACCTGCCGGTGACTTCGAGTTACCACACCAACTTCGACGACTACGCCAAGCATTACCGCATCGGCTTCCTGCGTTCGGCCGCCGCCCGCTGGCTACGCTCGTTCCATAACCGCACCCGCGTGACCATGGTGCCCAGCGCCGACCTGGTGCGGCGTCTCGACGCCGACGGCATCACCGGCTGCACCCTGTGGTCGCGTGGCGTGGACATCGACACCTTCAAGCCGGAGCGCCGCGATGAGGCTCTGCGCAAAGCCTGGGGCGCGGAACCCGACGACTGCGTCTGCCTGCATGTCGGGCGCATCGCGCCGGAGAAGGATATACCGCTCGCCATCGAGGCGTTCCGCGCCATCCGTCAGCGCTCGCCGCGGGCCCGCCTGGTGGTGGCGGGCGATGGGCCGATGCGGGCAGCCTTGCAGCGTTCGTGTCCGGAGGCTGTCTTCACCGGCATCCTGCCGCTCGACCGGCTGGCGACGGTCTATGCCAGCGCCGACCTGTTCCTTTTCCCGTCGCTGTCGGAGACCTTCGGCAACGTGCTGTGCGAGGCGATGGCCAGCGGGGTGGCTTCGGTTGGCTTCGATTATGCCGCAGCCGCCATGCACGGACATGACGGCAGCAACATGCGCTCGCTGCCGAGCACCGACCGCGACGGCTTCATCGCCGCCGCCGTCGCCCTGGCGGTGGATGGCGATCTTCGCCGGCGGCTCGGCGTCCAGGCGCGTCGTGACATGCTCGGCAACGCCTGGGTACGCGTGGTCGACCGCTTCGAAGAGATCCTGGCTGACACCGTGCAGCGCGACCGCCAGGATTCCCTGCAGTCGCTGTGCGCCTGAACGGTCCGCTCAGCCGGCGGCAGCCGCCTCGAGCCGGTCGAGCCCGTCGTGCAACTGATCGATCGGGATGTTCAGCGGCGGCATCGTCTTGACCACCTCGTCGTGCGGGCCGCAGCGCTCGACGATCAGCCGCCGGGTCCAGGCGGCGCGCGAGATGGCCGCGGCGCGGACGGGATCCTGGCAGCGCAGGCCGGCGAGCAGGCCGCGTCCGGTGTAGGCGAGCCCGGGATTGCGTCCGGCGATCCGCTCGAGCCTGGCGCGCAGGATGTCACCGCGCGCGCGCACCCCGGAGGCGAAGAGACCGTCGCACCAATACGTCTCGATGGCAGCCTGCGCTGCGACGAAGGCGAGATTGTTGCCCCGGAAGGTGCCGTTGTGCTCGCCGGGCTCCCATAGGTCGAGAGCCGGCCGAAGCAGCAGCAGTGACATCGGCAGGCCGAGACCGCCAATCGACTTGGAGAGCACGATCAGGTCAGGGTCGAGGCCGGCCGGTTCGAAACTGAAAAAAGTGCCGGTGCGGCCGCAGCCAGCCTGCACATCATCGATGATCAGCAGGATGCCGCGTTCGCGCAGCAGGCTCTGCAGCCTCTGCAGCCAGTCCCAGGAAGCGGCGTTGCAACCGCCCTCGCCCTGCACCGTCTCGACGATGGCGGCGGCGGGCAGATCGAGGCCGCCCGAAGGATCATCGAGCTGGCGCGCCAGGCGCTGCAGACCATCGCCCTCGCCGGCGTAGCCATCGAAGGGCATGAAGACGGTGTGCGCCAGCGGGATGCCGGCGCCACGCCGGGCCTGGGCGTTGCCGGTCGCAGCAAGTGCGCCGAGGCTCATGCCGTGGTAGCCGTTGGTGAAGGCGAGGATGGAGGAGCGGCCGGTGGCCTTGCGCGCGATCTTCAGCGCCGCCTCGACCGCATTGGTCCCGGTCGGGCCGGTGAACTGCACGCGATGCTCAAGGCCGCGCGGCTGCAGGATGTGCGCGGTGAAGGCTTCGAGGAAATCGCGCTTCGCCTGGGTATGCAGGTCGAGGCTGGCGATCGGGCCGTCTCCGGCGAGGTAGGCCAGTGCCGCCGCCTTGATCGGCGGGTCGTTGTGGCCGTAGTTGGCCGCCCCGGCGACGCACAGGAAGTCGAGGTATTCGTTGCCGTCCTCGTCGATCAGCACGGCGCCGCGGGCACCACTGAACAAGGCCGGGAAATTGCGGCAGTAGCTGCGAACCTGCGATTCGCGGCGGTGGAAGATGTCGAGACTGGGGGCGGTGGCCAACATGCTCATGACGTCCTCAGACGCTCGCTGCGGTGGGGAAACGGGTCAGCGCGCGCATGCCGGCGAGAAACGGATGGGCCAGGGCCGGCTGACGGCGCGGCAGCCGGGCGAGGAACCGTTCCAGGTGGCGGTTGAAGGCGGCTGCGTGCCTGAGCGTCGAGGCATGCGGCACCGCTCCGCCATCCGGACCATAGACCCACTGCACCTCGACGGCCGGGAACACGCGGTTGGCGAGATCGGGGCGGCACAACCGGCCGCAGCTCGGGCCGTCCATGTCCAGGGTGTGGCGCTCCTTGGAACCCCACAGGATCATGGTCGGAGCCTCGCACAGCGGCGAGCGCCCCAGTGGCAGTCCGCGCAGGGCGCGCATGCCCTGGACGCGCAGCACGGCGGCGTGCGCAGGTATAGCCGCCAGGCCGGCGCTGATGCGGTCGCGGATGCGCCGGTCACGGCGCGCGGCGAAGGCGGCGGGCGACAGCGCTGCCAGCGGTCCCGGCCAGTGGTTGGTCGCCGGGTCGTCTTCGACCGAACGCATGGCCAACTGACGGAAGAAGCTGCGGCCGCGTTCCATCGCCAGGCAGCCGTCGCCGCCCCCATCGACCGCGTCGGCGATCGGATCAAGCAGCCGGGTGAGCACTGGCGAGAGGTCGCGGCTGCTGCCCATCGGGCTGATCAGGACGAGTCCGGCGAGGTCGGCGGGATGCCCGCTCTCCTGGCGCCGGCGCAGCCATTCCAGGGCGACGCCACCGCCGAAGCTCATCGCCACCAGGATGGTGCGGCGGCCGGCGCGCTCGGCCTGGGCGATCTCGCCATCGACCGCTGCAAGGGTCGCATCGAGATCGAACCCGGTCGCCGACCAGCTCGCCAGGGTCACGCTGCCGTGGCGGACGAACAGTTTCCGCTGGCGCAGCCAGGCTTCCGGACCATCGGGCACCAGTCCGGGCAGGCAGAGGAGGTTAAGCGGGGCTGGACCGCGGAAGCGTTCGACGCGCAGCGGGATGTCTGCAACCATGGCGACATTCTCCGGAGCCGGATGAACGGATCGGGAAGAGGCGATGAATCCGGCCTTCATCAGTTGGCCGGAACCGCTCAGACCATCATCTTGCGCACCTGCGCCGACAGCAGGTCGATGAGTACCACGGTGATGACGATGATGATGAGGACGGCGCAGGCCTGCCCGTAGTAGAAGCTCGACATGAGATCATGCAGCGCCATGCCGATGCCGCCGGCCCCGACGATGCCGATGACGGTGGCGGAACGTACATTCGATTCAAAGCGGTAGAGCGTGTAGCTGACCCACAACGGCAGCACCTGGGGAATGACACCGTAGCAGATCTCGGCGAGGTGCGAACCGCCGGTGGCGCGCACGCCTTCGACCGGCCGCGGATCGGTCGCCTCGACCACCTCGCTGAACAGCTTGGCGAGGATGCCGGTGGTGTGCACGAACAGGGCGAGCACGCCGGCGAACGGGCCGAGTCCGACGGCGACGATGAAGAGCAGGGCGAAGATCAGTTCATTGATCGCGCGGGCCGCATCCATCAGCCGGCGCACCGGATGATGGACCCACCACGGCGTCAGGTTGGCGGCCGACAGCAGTCCAAACGGGACGGCGGCGATGACCGCGAGGAAGGTCCCCCACAGCGCAATGTGCACCGTGACGATCATCTCCTTCACATAGAAACGCCAGTCGTGGAAGTTTGCCGGGAAGAAGTCGGCGGCCAGCTTGCCGATATTTCCGGAATACCACATCAGTTCGAGCGGACGCATCTCGGCGCCGAACCACGCCCACACCATGAGAGCGATGAAGCCGGCGAGCAGTCCCCAGCGCAGCCAGGTCTTGCCTCGCGAGGTGGGAGCGCGCAGGCGGCTGGTGATGGCCTCGGAAAGGTGCTCGGGCAGAGGCAATGACAGTGGGTTCATGTCAGAAGGACCACCCCGGCGCCACCCTGTCGGTGACGCCGGGGCAGCGTTGATTCATTTGCCAGTGGGCTTCTTGAGCGCCTCAAGCTGGGCTGCCAGCTCGGTGAGCTTCTTGGCTTTTTCTTCGGCGGAGAGCTTGTCGTCCTTCTCAGTCTCGGCCTTCTTCTTGGCGATCTCAAGCTCGCGGACCGGGATGAGCTGGCTGTTGTCCGACTGGCGGAAAGCCGACCACTTGAACTTGGCCAGCTTCTCCTTCTCGGCCGGGACCTTGCCATAGCCGAGGAAGAAGTCGCGCACCTTGCTCTTCACCGGTTCGGGGAGGTCCTTGCGCCAAGCGATCGGATCGCTGGGGATGAGCGTGGACTTCCAGGCGATGCGCAGCTGCGCGACCTTGTCGGCCTGGTTGGTGCCCATGCGGTCGTAGACATCGCTCGCCATGGTCGCGGCATCAACCTGCTTGTTGATCACCGCCAGGGCATTGGCCTCGTGCTTGGCATTGGTCACGCGCTTGAAGGTCTTCAGCGGATCGAGGCCACGCTGGGCGAAGATGTAGTAGCCGGGGACTAGGGTGCCCGAGGTGCTCTGCGGATCGCCCAGGCTGAAGGTCAGTTCAGATCCTTTGGCGAGGATATCGTCAATGGTCTTGAACGGGCTGTCCTTGTGCACCACGACGTAGGAGAAGTAGCCTTCCTGGCCTTCGAGGTTGACCACCTTGGCGAAGATTTCGCCTTCGGCGCGATCGACGGCGGTGATGGCACTCTTGTTGCCGTACCAGGCGATATCGACCTTCTTGAAACGCATGGCTTCGATGACGCCGGAGTATTCCGAGGCGAAGAAGGCCTTCACCGGGAGTCCGACCGCCTTGCTCATGTCTTCCAGGAAGGGCTCCCAGGTCGGCTTGAGGCTGACCGTCGACTCAGTGGCGATGATGCCGAAGTTGATCTCCTTGAGCTCTTCGGCAGCGGTGGCGAGGCTGGCGCTGAGCGCCAGGACGAGGGTGGCGAGATGACGGATCATGGGTTGCTCCGGGGGTTCAGGCGGTGAGGGCGGGCTCAGCCTCGGGCTGGGCGGAGGCGCACAGTGCGGGTGCGGCATCATCGCCGCCGGCGGCATGGAATTCGCCGCCGTAGATCGAACGCAGGGTGTCGACGCACAGGCCCTTGGCCGGTCCGTCATAGACCACCTGGCCGGCGCGCAGCGCGACCACCCGGCTGCAGAAGCGCACCGCCCAGTCGATCTGGTGCAGCGAGACCACGACGGTGGCGCCGTCCTCGCGGTTGATGCGGGCGAAGGACTCCATGACCAGCCGGCACGAACCTGGATCAAGGCTGGCGATCGGTTCGTCACCAAGGATCAGACCGGGCCGCTGGACCAGGGCGCGAGCGATGGCGGCGCGCTGCTGCTGACCACCAGACAAGGTGCCGCTGCGCTGCCACGCCTGTTCGAGGATGCCGACCCGGTCAAGGGCCTGCAGGGCTGCCAGCCGCTCGGCTGGGTTGAAGGTGCCGGTGACGACCCGCCAGGCCGGGATGCGGCTGATCATACCGACGCAGACGTTGGTGATCACCGGCAGCCGCTCGGTGAGGTTGAACTGCTGGAAGACCATGCCGATGCCGGCCCTGGTCGCGCGCACGTCGGCGGCCAGACGACCACCGCGTTGCACCAGGCGGTCGCCGACCTCGATCGGGCCACTGCCGGGGTCGGCGGTGATCAGTCCGGCCAGAGCACGCAGCAGGGTCGATTTGCCGGAACCGGAAGGACCGATCAGCGCGACCATCTCGCCCGGCTCGATGTATAGGCTGACCCCGCGCAGGGCGTGGCGCAGGCCCTGACCGGTACGGAAGGTGCGGGAGACATTGGTCACGGTGACGGAACTGGCATCGAGGCGTCGCTTCAGGTGCTGTGGCATGATCAAGGTCCCCGTTGGTCACGAGGCTGGGCGGAACCGAGAATACGGCGTGAACCGTCGGCTAACGCCAGGTGAATGAAGAATCTCGTGAATTCGGGCCTGGATGTCGATCCGGCCTCAGGCTGGTGACTCGGGTGGAAAGCGTGTCTCCATCGCGACTTGGGCTGCACCGGCGCATCCTCCGCGCAGCTGGATCACCAGGACCGTTCACTGGTCCACGGCAGATCTTCACGGGGGCTTCACCGAGGTGGCGCATGCTCATGGCGTGAACAGCGCGATCCTGCTAGATGCCGACCAATTCGCCGTCCTGGGCTGCGCCTACGGGAATCGTCGCGCCCTGCGCGCGTGCCTCGCCGATGCAGCTGGGATGCCAGCACTCTCTTGTGGTGATATGGTGGGATTCTGCGGGCGCAGCGATCTCGCCTGCGAATTGCTGCGCGAAGCGTTCTCCGGCGCCATCGCCGGCAATCACGAGCGAGAAGCCGCTGCCGGTTCGGCCCTGTGCGGCTGCGGCCATCGTGATCCGGAGGATGAGCGCCTGTCCTGTCTGGCCTCGGCGGTGCAGTTGGAAGGACTGACCGCTGACGACCAGGCCATGCTTGCCGGACTTCCTGAAACGTTGCTGGTGCGCGGCAGGGGTGGCAGCCTCCTGATCGCGCACGGCAGCCCGGACCGCATCAACGAGTTCCTCTTTGAACAGACTCTCGATCGGCAGCGCGCGCGACGCTGGCTTGAGGCGGCCGGAGCCGAGGTCCTGGTGGTCTCGCATAGCGGACTGCCGTGGATCATCGAACTGGGCGATGGCCGCCTGGTGGTGAACTGCGGCTCGGCCGGCAAACCCGATCACGATGGTGATCCGGCGGTCCATTACGCCCGCATCTCGCTGTTGCCCCATCCGCAAGCGGAGTTGCGCCGGGTCGTCTATGATCACGCCGCAGCTGCCGCCGAGTTGCTTGAGGCCGGAGCCGAACCGCGGTTCGCCAGCGTCCTGACCACCGGCGTGTGGAGCTGGGGTGTCACCTCGCTGCCCGTCGAAGAACGTGATCGCCCTGTGCGCGGACCCTCATGCCTCCTCCAGGAGTCCCTGGTATGAACGCCCCCCAGCCTTTGCCTGCCGTCACGGTGCGTCGGGCATACGCCGAAGACCTTCCAGCGGTGCTGGCGCTGCTTGGCGAATTCGCCCCGCAGGATCCTCCATTGCCGGCGGAGCGCGCCCGCGAGATCTTCGCCCGCATCCAGGCGACGCCGCGCATGGCGGTCTGGCTGGCTGAGCGCGACGGCCGTGCAGTCGGCACCTACACCATGCTGATCATGGAGAATCTCGGCCATGCCGGCACCCCGCTCGCCATCGTCGAGAGCGTCATGGTGACGGCGGCAGCGCGCGGCGGTCGCATCGGAGAGGCGATGATGCGCCATGCCATGGAGCGGGCGGCGGAAGGCGGTTGCTACAAGCTCGCCCTGTCGAGCAACAACCGCCGGTTGGACGCGCATCGCTTCTATCGCCGTCTCGGCTTTGCCGCCCACGGCATATCCTTTGCGATCGCACCGTGATCGGCCTGGCCATGCCTGATGCGCCGTCTAGACGTCCGGATCAGCCGATCGAGCGCGACGGGCCGCGCGCGATCTATCTCCAGGTCGCCGAACGCCTTGCCGCCGAAGTGCGGGCCTGCCATGTGCCGGGTGATCAGCTGGCGGCGGAACCCGAGTTGGCGGCGCGCTTCGCCGTCAACCGCCACACCCTGCGCCACGCCATCGACCTGTTGGCGGTCCAAGGGGTGGTCGAACGACGGCGTGGCTTGGGCACCTTCGTGCTCGAGCCGCCGGTGGCCTATCCGTTGCACGCCCAGGCCCGCTTCAGCGACAACTTCACGGCGGTCGGCAGGGCCGCGTCCGCCCGGCTCCTGGCAGCGTCGTGCGAACCTGCCCCGTCCGAGGTCGCCGAGGCGTTGCGCTTGCGCTGCGGCAATACGGTGTGGCGTCTGACCACCCTGCGCGAAGTCGAGGCGATGCCGCTCAGCCTCATCGACCACTGGTTGCCCTCCGCCCCGTTCCCCTCACTGGCAACGGAATACACCGGCGGATCGCTGCATGCCCTGCTTGCCGGCCGCTACGGCATCTCCCCGCAGCGGCGCAGCACGGCGGTCAGCGCTGCATTGCCGCAGGCGGATGTAGCCCGCCTGTTGCGCATGTCGCAGACCCACCCGGTGCTGCGCCTGCGCACGATCAACATCAATGGGGCGGACGGTCGGCCCTTCGAATACGCAGTCAGCAGCATCCGCGCTGACCGTCTGGAACTACTCATCGATCACCAGGATCATGTCCATGTCTGAGGCCGATATCCTATTGGCTCCGCGTGCGGAGGTGCTCGCCCTTGCCGCCGCCCTGGTGGAAGGACGCAGGGTCGAGCATCTGAGTGTGCCTCAGGAGGGCTTGTGGCTGCTGCAGATGGTGGAGCCGGTGCGTCGTGATGGCTACTTCATCGGCGAAGTCCCGGTCGGCCAGGCAAGTGTCGCCATCCACGATCCGGTTCGCGGAGTGGCGCGCGGTGGAGCCATCCTCATGCATGCCAGTCGAGAACTGGCGGTAGCTGCGGCGGTGTTCGAGGCCATTGCCCGGGCCGCTTGGCCGGGCGCCGACGAGGTCGCCAGGTTGCGCGCCATCGGCGCCGCTAGCCGTGAAGCGGCAGGAGCGGTGCGCGCGGCGATCCTCGAGCGCACCCGGGTGGACTTCAGCGAACTAGGACAGGAGGACGCATGATCGCTCTCGATCATCCGTGGACCGAGGCCGGCCAGCGCCACGCCTTCCGCGCCATCCTCGACGCCTGGGCGCGTCCAGGGACGGTGGCGGACCTCGGTGCGTGGAGCGGCGGCGCCCGTGCCAGACTCGCCGCGCTCGCCGGCCTGTGCGATGCCGCCACCACCCTGCACGACGCCCACGGCCTGCTCAGCGACGGCGACCGCTCGCGGCTCGGTGCGCGTCCGGCGGATGCCACCACGGCGGCCTTCGTGCTCGCAGATGCGACGCGCGCCCCGGAGGCTCTGGTTCCGGCGCTCGGCAGTCTGCTCGCCCCCGAGCTGGGCGCGACCGTGGTCCTTGACTGCCCGGCGGTGGGTGAAGGCGCGGCCCTGCGGCTGTCCGGGCCTGGCATCGACGAAACGGCCGAGTTGCGCGTCCTCGGTGTCGATCCGCGCTGGTGGCAGGCGCGGTCCGGGTGGTGCGCCTTCCCCCTGGGCGTCGATCTCGTGCTGTGCGACGCGCGTCGCATCGCCTGCATCCCCCGTTCCACCGTGGTCGAGGTCTGACATGGGCTATGTTGCCGTACGCGGCGGCGAGGCGGCGATCGCCGAGGCGATCCGCTCGCTCGATGTGCTGCGCGCCGGAGGCGCCGAACCAGGGGCGCAGCCTGGCGATCCCCTGCAGGTCGATGCCATCCGCCATCAGCTCCGTCTGCTTGTCGACCGGGTGATGGGTGAGGGCGGCCTCTACGATCCACGCCTGGCGGCCCTGGCGATCAAGCAGGCGCAGGGCGATCCGCTGGAGGCCTCGTTCATCCTGCGCGCCCACCGCAGCAATCTGCCGCGACTCGGCGAAAGTTCGGCGCATCATGGCGGTTCGATGCGGCTGATCCGGCGAATCTCCTCGGCCTTCAAGGAGATTCCTGGCGGTCAGCGGCTCGGACCGAGCACCGACTATCTGCAGCGGCTGTTCCGTCTCGACCTGCTCGACGAGGATCCGGCGGCCTTCCGTGCCGCCGCCAGCATCCTGCCCGGCGCCGCCGCCAGCGCAGACGACTTCCCCAAGGTGGTCGATGGTCTGCGCGCCGAGGGATTGCTCCAGGATGCCGGAGCAGCCCAGCCGGCCATCGACATCACCCGCGCGCCGATCTCTTTTCCCATTCCCCGGCCCGCCCGGTTGGCCCATCTCACGCGCGGCGAGACCGGCGGCGTGCTGACCATGGCCTACACGACCATGCGCGGGTATGGTTATCTGCACCCGACCGTGGCCGAACTGCGCGTCGGCCATCTGCCGGTCATGCTGCCGCATCCGCTGAGCGGTGCGCTGGTCGAGGTCGGCGAGGTGCTGGTGACCGAATGCGAGATCGTCGCCACCCACGGCGGCGGTCCCGGCGAGGGGCCGCCGCGCATCCTCCTGGGCTACGGTGGCTGCTTCGGCCATAACGAGATCAAGGCCATCGCCATCGCGATGTGCGACCGGGCGATGCTTTCGGGCGACGAGCGCGGTCCGCGCCACCCCGCCGAGGATCCTGAATTCGTCGTCTGCCATGTCGACGGCATCGAGGCGATGGGCTTCTGCAGCCACTACAAGCTGCCGCACTATGTCACCTTCCAGAGCGATCTGGAGAACATCCGGTCCAGCGCGGCGAAGCTGGCCGGCACCAAGGAAGGCGCATGAGCCATTCCGACCAGTCATTCGGCTTCCTCGATGCCTTCGCTGTTCGTGAGATCCGCCGTGGACTGCTCAAGGCCCTGGCCATCCCCGGCTATCAGGTGCCATATGCCAGCCGCGAGATGCCGATCGCCCGTGGCTTCGGCACCGGCGGTATGCAGATCACCTTGGCCATCGCCACCCCGGACGATCGCCTCAAGGTCATCGATCAAGGCGCCGACGATTCGGTCAACGCGGTCAACCTGCGCCGCTTCATCACCGCCTCGTCCCCAGGCCTGGCGACCTGCACGCGCACCGCCGAGGCCACTCTCATCCAGACCCGCCACCGCGTACCGGAACGGCCGCTGACCGCCGGCCAGGTGATGATCTATCAGGTGCCCTATCCCGATCCGCTGCAGATCGTCGAGCCGAGCGAGGCCAAACGCCGGCGCAGCCACGCCCATGGCGACTACGCCCGGCTGTGGGTCAAGCTCTACGAGGACGTGGTGCGTTTCCGCGAGGTCTCGATCAGCAACCGCTATCCGGCCCGCGTCGCCGGGCGTTATGTCATCGATCCCTCGCCGATCCCGCGCTGGGATCTGCCCAAGCTGCACCAGAGCCCGGTACCCCACCTGTTCGGTGCCGGGCGCGAAAAGAAACTCTACGCCGTGCCTCCATTCACCGAAGTGGTGCCGTTGGCCTTCGCCGATGTGCCGTTCGAGGTCGAACGGTTCCGCGACGCAGCCGGGGTACGCAACCGCTGCCAGCGCTGTGGCGCCGACGATACCTTTCTCGACGAGATCCCGCTGACCGGCGCCGCGTCGCGCTGGCAGTGCAATGATCAGGACCGCTGCGCGGAGAAGCGAGGATATCCCGATGGTGGGTGAAACCCCGGTGTTGTCGGTCTCCAACCTCACCCGCATCCATGGTCGCGGCTGCTCCGATTGCGTGCGACTGACCGGCGATGCGGCTGGCCGCAACGTCTGTCCGGCCTGCGGCAGTGTCGTCGCGGTGGCCGAGGTCTCGTTCGACCTGTGGCCCGGCGAGATCCTCGGTGTGATGGGCGAGAGCGGCAGCGGCAAGAGCAGCGTGGTCAAGCTGCTGCATCTTGACGATGCCGCGACAGGGGGTTCGGCGCGCTTCCGCGAAGGTGACGGCCGGATCCATGAACTCACCGCGATCGATGAGGGTGAGATCCGCCGCCTGCGCGACACCCGTTTCGGCATGGTCCATCAGAATCCGCATCTCGGCCTGAACTTCGGCGTCAGCGCCGGCGGCAACATCGCCGAGCGGCTGCTGTGCAGCGGAGAACGGCGTTTCGCCGTGATCCGCGAGACCGCCCTCGGCCTGCTTGACCGCACCGAAGTGCCGCGTGGGCGCATCGATCACCAGCCCGGCCAGTTCAGCGGCGGCATGCAGCAACGTCTGCAGATCGCGCGGGCCCTGGCGCCCCGGCCGGAACTGCTCTTTCTTGATGAGGTGACCACCGGGCTCGACCTCTCGGTACAGGCGCGCATCCTCGATCTGATCCTCGAGATCCAGCGGGAGCTGGGCGTGGCCATGCTTGTGGTCACGCACGACCTCGGGGTCGTCCGCCTGCTCGCCGGCCGCACCATTGTGCTACGCCATGGCCGCGTCGTCGAAGCCGGCCTGACCGACCAGATCCTCGAGGATCCACAGCACCCCTACACCCAGCAACTCGTGATGTCGGCCCTATGAGCACCGTCCTGACCGTCACCGCCCTATCCAAGGCCTTCACCCTGCACCATCAGGGCAAGACGATCCCCAGCGTGCACGACGCCTCGTTCTCGGTCGAGGCCGGCCGCCTGACCGCCCTGGTCGGCCCGAGCGGCGCCGGCAAGAGCACCGTGCTCAAGTGCGTCTACCGCACCTATCTGCCGCAGGCCGGCAGCATCGTCCTGCATGGCGAGGAAACGCTCGATCTGGCGACCTGCGACGAGCATGCCGCGCTGCGCGTCCGGCGGCGCGAACTCGCCTATGTCACCCAGTTCCTGCACTGCCTGCCGCGCCAGCCGACCCTCGATGTGGTCGCTGCGCCGCTGGCGGCCCTCGGTGCCGGCCGCGAGGAATCGCGTACGGCGGCGCGCGAGCGGTTGCGTGAACTCGATCTGCCCGAGCGGCTGTGGGACGTGCCGCCGGCGACCTTCAGTGGTGGCGAACGGCAGCGCGTCAACCTGGCGCGTGGTCTCGTGCTGCGTCCGCGTCTGCTCATGCTCGACGAGCCGACCGCCAGCCTGGACCGCCGCTCGGCCGAGCTGGTGGTGGCGGCGATCCGCTCGGCCAAGGCCGCTGGCGTCGCCATTCTCGCCATTTTCCACGATCCGGAACTGGTCGCCGCCCTGGCCGACACGGTGGTCGAACTCAAACGCCCCACGGAGCTGCCATGCGCCGCCTGATCACCGCCGTCGACATCGTCACTCCCGATTCGGTCATCCGCGATGGTTCGTTGCTGATCGAGGACGAGCACATTGTCGCCATCTGCCCGGTAGCTCCGGCCTTCGACCGGGAACTGGAAGGCGGTGGTGCGCTGTGCCTGCCCGGCCTCATCGACGTGCACTGCGACGCCCTGGAGAAGGAGGTCGAGCCGCGGCCCAAGGTCGCCTTCGACCACGGCTTCGCCCTGGTCAACAGTGACCGGCGCAATCTCAACGCTGGAATCACCACAGTCTATCACGCGATCAGCTTCGCCGGTGGCGAATGGGGCGTGCGCGATCCGCAGGTGGCCAGTGCGGTAGTGCGTGAGGTGCGCGGATTCCGCGGCCTGGTCGACCACAAGGTCCATGCCCGCTTCGAAGTCACCGACGGTGGCAGCGAGGAACCGTTGGCTGCACTGCTGCGCGACGGGCAGGTCGAACTCCTCTCGTTCATGGACCACTCGCCGGGCCAGGGCCAGTTCGGCGACCTCGCCGCCTATGTCGGCTACATGACGCGGACGTACCATGTCTCAGAAGGCGAGGCGGTGGCGATCGGCACGGCCAAGGTCGCGTCGCGCAAGCTGGCGCCGGAGCGCATGGCCCGGCTGGCCGTGCTGGCGCGGGAACGCGGCATCGCCCTGGCCAGCCACGATGATGACACCTCGCAGAAGGTCGCCGAGATGGCGGCGCTGGGCGTGACCATAAGCGAATTTCCGATCGGTCTGGAGGCGGCGCGCGCCGCCGTCGCCGCCGGCATGGTCACCCTGTTCGGCTCGCCCAATGTCCTGCGCGGACGTAGCGCGAGCGGCAATGTCCGCGCCCTTGATGTCATCCTCGCCGGAGCCTGCACCGGGCTCTGCGCCGACTACCATCCGCCCTCGCTGCTGGCGGCGGTGCTGCATCTGCCCGGGATCAGCCCGCTCGCCCTGCCGGCAGCGGTGCGTCTGGCCTCGCTGGCTCCTGCCCGCGCCGCCGGTCTGAACGATCGCGGCGCGATCGCCACAGGCCAGCGCGCCGACCTGCTGCTGGTGCGCGATGCCCGCGTCGAGGCGGTGCTGGTCGCCGGGCGCAAGGTGCTGGATACCGTCGACCGGCCGGCATGCGTCTGACCATCCTGGGCAGCGGCGATGCCTCGGGCATCCCCCGCGCCGACTGCGCCGATCCGGCCTGCGCCTGCGTCCGCGCCCGCGAGGGTCGGGGGCCATCGCGCGGCAACTCCTGCGCCCTGGTCGAGGCCGGCGGCAGAAGGATCGCCATCGACACCGGCGCCGGCACCCAGGACTGCGCGGCACTGCTCCTGACGCACTATCACGCCGACCATGCCGGGAAGCGCGATGACTTCACCGCCAGGGCCTACGGACCTGACGACGGCCTGTCGATCGATGCCGTCGGCACGCCGGGGCTGGACCTCTTCCCCAAGCCGGCCGGGGTCAAGGTGGTCAAGCCCTTCGCCAGCGTGCGCGTCGGCCAGGCCATCTGCACGGCGCTTCCACTCAACCACCCGATCCCGGTGCATGGCTGGATCCTCGAGGCCGATGGCCGGCGCCTCGCCTGGCTCACCGATACGCATGGCATCCCGGCTCGTTCGCTCGCCTGGCTCGCCGCCCATCCCTGCGACCTGCTCTGCCTCGACACCACCTTCGCGCCTGGCGTCAGCCGCGCTCCGCTCAAGGGCCATGGCGATGTCGGCGCCAGTCTGGCGGCGATCGCTGTCAGCGGCGCCAAACGCGCCCTGCTCATCCACATCGGCCACGGCATGCAGAGCTGGCTCGACGGAGGCGGCATCCTGCCGGCCGGCGTCGCCGTGGCCGACGACGGCGAGGTGCACGATGTCTGAGATCCGCTTTCCCGAAGGTCCCGGCCAGTGGCGTACGGACGGCCTGTCGGAACTGCCTTGCATCCGCTCTGGCTGCACCGTGCGTGGCAGTCGATTGGGTAGTTGGAGCGAATTGATGCCGGGGACGAAGCTGGTCGACAGCACGCTCGGCGACTACAGCTACATCGCTGGCGACAGCGACATCATGTCGACGGATATCGGAAGATTCACCTCGATCGCCGCGGCCACGCGGATCAATCCCGGCGATCATCCGATGGGCCGGGTGACCCAGCACCACTGCACCTACCGGCGGGCGCAATACGGCTTCGGGATCGATGATGCCGCCTTCTTCGCCTGGCGGGCGGAGCAGCGCGTGCGGATCGGGCACGACGTGTGGATCGGCCACGGCGCCATCATCATGGCCGGGGTCGAGATCGGCACCGGCGCGGTGGTCGGGGCCGGCGCGGTCGTCACCCGGGATGTGGCACCCTACACCATCGTGGTCGGGACGCCGGCCAGGCCGTTGCGCCGACGCTTTGACGAGGCGACCTGTGCGGCGCTCCTACGCATCGCCTGGTGGGATTGGGATCATGCGATGATCAGGGACCGGTTGCCAGCGATGGAGGACGTGAACGGCTTCATCAAGCGCTATGGATAAGACAAATCCGGACAGCCGGCCATAAGTTGGTCAAGATCATGCGAACGAATCGCAAAGGACCGGGTCATGGAATCTGAATGAGACGCTAACCGTAGGAAGGGAAGGAGTTCATCTGCTGCGGGAGAGTGAGGGCACCCCATCATCGAGGACCCACCATGCTCCGCACCTGTTCCCTGACCCTGCTCGCCATCGCTGCCGGCCTCGCCGTCGAAGTCGAGAACACGCCGTACCTGACTCCGGTCGCCGGCGGCTTCTCCTTCACCGAGATCATGACGGTTGGCGAGATGGGTACGTCAGGCGAGCGGATGTGCGGCATCCCGGACGGCCTCGGCGCCTACGACAATGGCGACGGCACCTTCACCCTGCTGATGAACCACGAACTGCAGGCGACCGCCGGCAAGGTCCGCGCCCACGGCAACAAGGGCGCCTTCATCTCCAAGTGGATCATCGACAAGACCAACCCCGAGAGCGTGTCGTCGATCACCGACTTCAACCAGACCAGCACCTCCATCTATCTGTGGAATGGCAGCGGCTACACCGCCGGCACCACCGCCTACGCCCGCCTGTGCTCGGCTGACCTGCCGCCCATCACCGCCTTCCTCAACCCGGCCACCGGGCGGGGTACGGTCAACCGCATCTTCATGAACGGCGAGGAGACCGGCGATGAAGGCCGCGCCTTCGCTCATGTCGCCACCGGGGCGGACGCCGGCAAGAGCTGGCAGCTGCCGTTGATGGGCCGGGCGAGCTGGGAGAACCTGATCGCCTGCCCGAAGGCCCAGGACACCACCGTGGTCATCGGCACCGATGATACCACCCCGGGCCAGGTCTACGTCTACGTCGGAACCAAGCGCAGCACCGGCAACGACGTCGAGCGCGCCGGCCTGACCAGCGGCAAGCTGTACGGCATCCGTGCCAATGCCGACGCGGTCGAGGAGCGCGACGCCACCACCCCCGAGGTCGCGCCCTACACCTCGATGGGCATGGCCAAGAACGGCAGCGCCAGCTTCGCCCTGGTCGAGATCACCGACCCGGCCGGCAAGACCGGTGCGCAGATCCAGTCCACCAGCCAGACCCTGGGCATCACCGAGTTCCTGCGGCCGGAGGACGGCGCCTGGGATCCAGCCAATCCGACTGATTTCTACTTCGTCACCACCGACCGCTTCGACACCGACAAGAACGGCGGTAGCGGCGCCGCCTCTGCCAAGGCAGCCTCGCGGCTGTGGCGCCTGCGCTTCACCGACATCGCCGACCCGGCTGCCGGCGGCACCATCACCATGCTGCTCGACGGCGCCGAGGCCAATCACCAGATGCTCGACAACATGTGCGTCGACGCCTACGGCCGGGTGATCATGCAGGAGGACCCGGGCAACCAGCCGCATGCCGCCCGGGTGTGGGCCTACACCATCGCGACCGGTGCGCTGACCGAGCTGGCGACCCATCGCACCACCATGTTCGGCCAGCGGGTCGGCGGAGTCACCTCTGCGGCCCAGGCCGGCTTCACCAGCGATGAGGAGAGCTCGGGCATCATCGACGTCTCAGACATCCTCGGCGCCGGCAAGTACCTCATGGTGGTGCAGGCCCACAATAGCACGGCCACGCCCATCACGCAAACGTACTCGGACGGCACTACCGCCATCCCGGCCATCTCCGAGGTCGTCGAGAACGGGCAGTTGCTGCTCATGACCGACGGTGCCTCGTTGCTGCGCACAGGGTTGCAGTTACGCAATTGGGGCTTTGGCGCACTGCGTGACGGCACCACCATCCTGACCCGCGAGGCCCTGTGGGCCAGCAACTCGGTGGCTGGAGGCAGCGTATACTTCAAGGCCACCACCCTGCCGAGCATCGGATTGCTCAAGCTGAACGGGGTGCCTATGAACGTGAACGATGTGTTCACCCAGGCAGACATCGATGCCGGCAAGGTCACCTACACGCACAGCTCGGGCGTAAACGACGCCTTCGCCCGCCTGGTGTTCGACGTCACGGCCCCCGGTTTTGCTCCCCTGTCCGCGCGGGAGCTCAACATCTCAATCGGCACCGGCCTGCGCGTGCAGAAGATCAGCGAGTACCAGGTGCCAGCCGGGTTCAATGCCAACGGCGGAGTGGCGGAGATCGTCACCTACGATCCGGCCAGCCGGCGACTCTTCCTGGTCGACGGATCGACCGAATCGGTCAACGTGCTCGGCCTGTCTGCGGCCCAGAGTGACAAACCATCGCTACTGAAATCGCTGACGCCATCGAGCGTGGTGGCGGCTGCGACCACGGTCAACAGCGTGGCGTGCAAGAACGGCCTGCTCGCCGTGGCGGTGGCCAACACGGTCAAGACCTCGCCCGGGTTCGTCTTCTTCTATAACGCCGCCACTGGCGCCTATGTCTCGCATATCGACTTCTTGACCGCGCTCAGTCAGGTCGGCGGAATCCGTGGTGCGCTGCCCGACATGGTCACCTTCACCCCTGACGGCCTCAAGGTACTGGTAGCGATCGAGGCTGAGCCGAGCGACGATGTCCTCTACACCGACCCCGATGGCGGGCTGGTGGTCATCGATGTCACGGCGGCCGGAGTGCCAGCCGCCACCGCCACCTTCATCGGCTTCAGCGATGCGAATACCGCCGCCTACAAGACGGCCGGGGTGCGCATCTACAACGACAAGGCGACCACGGCCCCGGCCGCCAGCGCCGCCAAGGACATGGAGCCGGAGTACATCGCCGTCTCCCCGGACTCGTCCACGGCTTGGGTGTCCTGCCAGGAGAACAACGCCCTGGCCGTCTTCAACCTGACGACAAAGACGCTGACTTCGGTCGCGGCCTTCGGAACCAAGGACCACAGCGTGGCTGGCAACGAAGTCGACCTCAGCAACGAGGACAGTGGCGCCAACACCAACAGCGGTGGCGCCTCGATCAAGATCCAGACCTATCCCGGGGTACGCGGCCTGTACATGCCTGACGGCATCGCCGTCCATGCCTCTGGCGGCAGCAACTACGTGCTGAGCGCCAATGAGGGCGATTCGCGCGCCTGGGCTGCGCTCAACGAGGAGTTCCGGGTCCGCGACAGCACCAATGTGCTGGATGCGACGGTATTCCCGACCGCCGCGCAGCCCCATGCCGACGCGGAATCGGGTGCCTTCCCGCTGACCTATGACTCCAATCTCGGGCGGGTGAAGATCACCAAGTTCTCAGGCGACACCGACGCGGACAACGATTTTGACTTCCTGCCGCTGTACGGTGCCCGCAGCTTCTCGGTGTGGAATGCCGCCGGCGCCCTGCAGTGGGACAGCGGAGCCCAGTTCGAGACCTTCTTCTCCAACTACTTCAGCGCAGTGTTCAACGCCAACCACAGCGATGCCAACAATGACAGGGACGACCGCAGCGACGACAAGGGGCCGGAGCCGGAAGGCGTGACCGTCCTCGCGGTCGGCGCCAAGTCCTATGCGGCGATCGGTCTGGAACGCATGGGCGGCTTCTTCCTCTATGATCTCACCGCCCCTACGGCGCCGACCATGGCGGCCTACTACACCGGCCGGCACTTCACCGCCATCCCGACCAGCGGTAAGGCCGGCGACCTCGGCCCCGAGGGCATGCTTGCCATCGCCGCCGCCGACAGCCCGACCGGCACCCCGCTGCTGATCGTCGGCAACGAAGTCAGCGGCACGGTGTCGATCCACAGCGTCACCGCCGGACCGACGGTGGCCGGCGGCAACTCCGCTCCGACCATCTCGGCCATCGCTGACGTCTCGGTGGCCAAGAACGCGAGCAGCGGACCGCTGAGCTTCATCATCGCCGACCCGGACTCGGCGCTGTCCAGCCTGGTGCTCAGCATCTCGACTTCGGACGGCAGCTACCTGCCGGTGGGCAACCTGCAGCTCGGCGGCAGCGGCTACGGCCGCACGGTGACCGCGATCCCGGCCGCCGCCCTCACCGGCAGCGCCACCGTGACAGTCACGGTCAGCGACGGCATTGCGTCGAGCAGCGAGACCTTCGTGGTCAACACCCCGGCGGATGCGGTTGCTGCAGCCGCCCCAGTTGCAAGCAGTGGCGACGACAGTAGCGGCTGCGGCGTCGGCGGCACTGGGGTCATCCTGGTCATGGGCACCCTGGCGTTCCTCGGTCTGCGCCGTCGCCGCAACTGATCGTCCATGTAGCGATGCGCTGGCGCAGCCTGATCAGGTGCGCCAGCGTATCGTGTTCTTCTTCTGGTTCAGTTTGGCGTTCAGCTGAATCGAGCGACTTCGCGGCCGGCGATCCATACGCTGCGCACGCGCGGATACGGGCCAGGTTCGACCAGCACGAGGTCTGCCAGCGCGCCGCTGGCGATGCGTCCACGGTCGTCGAGACGGGCAGCCTGGGCCGGACCGCGCGAGACCAGATTCCACGCCGTGGCCAGATCACAGGAGCCGCGGGCTGAGAGGGCGAAGGGCGCCTGGAACAGGCAGGCATGGTGGTAGTCGCTGCACAGGGCGTCGCAGGCGCCGGCGGCGACCGCCTCGCTGGCGCTCATCCATCCGACATGGCTGCCGCCGCGCACGACGTTCGGCGCGCCCATCAGCACGCTGGCCCCCAGCTGCCTGGCCCGCTGTGCCGTCGGCAGATCGCAGGGAAATTCGCAGATCGATGCCCCGCGTGCGATGCTGGTGGCGGCCTGCTCCGGGGTTGCGTCATCATGCGAGGCCAGCGGCACGCCATGGGAGCGGGCGGCGGCGCACAGCCGGTCGCGTACAGCGATGCCGCTGGCCCGGCGCTCGCGGGCGGCAGCGAGCAGGGCTTCGACATCGCAACCCTGGCCATTGAGCCGGCGGCGCAGGCTGGCAACCGAGCGGGCATGCTGACCCGGGTCTTCGGAGCTGGGCAGGTGGTCGTTGATTGAGAGCAGTCCAATCCGGCCGGCTGCCAACCATGCCACCAATTCGTCCGCATCGCCCGGAGCACAGACTTCGCGGCGCAGGTGCAACGGCGTGCGTGCCGCCAGGCGTAAATCGTCGTCGCGCAACGCGCTGGTGAGGCTGCGGATCAGTTCGCGGCTACGCAGACCCGGCTCGAAGCCATCGGTCAGGGAGATGAAGCAGGTGGTCACGCCGCTCGCCAGCAGCCAGCGGTCGTGTTCAGCCAGGGCTACAGGCAATGGGACGCGTACGCCAGGGCGCGGCTCGATCGCCCGTTCGACGGCATCGGCATGCAGGTCGATGATGCCAGGCAGGACCAGCAGGCCCCGGGCATTGATCTGCGCCGAACTGCCTACCGGGTTGCCCACAGCGCCGATACGCTCACCGTCGAAGGCGACGGTGGCGTCATGAACGAGCTTGTCACCTATCAGTACCGTGCCGCCAATCAGGGTTTGCCGCATGACCAGGCATGATGCCACAGGTCATCAAGATTGCGTGAGGATCATTCCGATCAGCGACCAGCCCGGGCATCGCGACGGGGCAGCCCGACCGTGATCGCGGTGCCCGCTGGCGAGCTTTCCAGGCTGATGCTGCCGCGCAGCGCCTCGACCAGGTGCTTGACGATGGCGAGGCCCAGGCCGGTGCCGCCGCTGGTACGGCTGCGGTGGGCATCGACACGGTAGAAGCGCTCGAAGACGCGCTCGCGATGCTCGGCCGGGATGCCGATGCCGGTGTCGGCGACGACCAGGGACAGGCGCTCGTCCGTGGCCGAAAAACCGATCGTCACGGTGCCGTCGGGGCGGTTGTAGCGCACCGCGTTGGAGATCAGGTTGCTCAGCAGCTGATGCAGCAACTCGCGGTCGCTGGTCGCCTCCAGGCGATCCGGGGCGTCGAGGCGGATGGCCACCTGCTTCTCCTGCGCCGCCGGCTGATGCTCCTCGCACAGTTGCCGCCCCAATTCGACGAGGTCCATTGCCGCCGGACGGACCTCCCAGGCGCCCTGCTCCAGGCGACTGAGGGTCAGCACGTCGCGGACCAGCACGGTCAGACGCTCGGCGTGCCGCGCGATCTTCTCGACGAAGCCCTTGGCTGCGACCGGATCCTCGTGCAGGGCGCCGTCGAGCAGGGTCTCGGCAAAGCCGGAGATGGCGGTCAGTGGCGTCTTCAGCTCGTGGCTGACCGAGGCGACGAAGCCGCGGCGCATGCCTTCGAGGCGTTTTAGCTCGGTGAGATCATGCAGGACGAGGACCAGCGATTCGTTGTCCAACCGCGAGACCGTGCCGCGCAGATGACGGCGGCGGTGTTCAAACTCGAAGTTCTCAGGGATTCCAGAGATGCGAACGCTGGCGACCGCGGCTGACAGCGCCGCCGCAGGCAGGTGCTCGTAATAGACCGAACGGGAGGTCGTCCCCGGGTCGCCGGTCAGCAGCCGCCATGCCGGATTGGCGTAGAGCGTGCGGTCGAGGTAGTCGATGCACGCCACGCCCTCGGCGAGCGATCCGAGGGCGCCGTCGAGCATGCGCCGCTGCGCTTCCAGCTCGCTGCGCGTGGCTGCCAGCCGGTCACCCAGAGTGTTCAGCTCGCTGCCCAGCCAGGCGATCGAGCCAGTGCCGGAGATCGCCGCACGTCGGGCCAGGTCACCGGCAGCGTAGGCGGCCGCAACTCGGCGCAGTTCGTTGACCCTGGCATGATTGAGGGCGTGACGGATTCCGAGGATGGCAGCCGTGATCGCCAAGACGACGGCGACCATTGTGGCGCTGGCGGGGCACGTCAGGACCAAAACAGTGCAGGCCAGCGTGCCGGCGACGATGAGGACGATGACCGTGCGGTGGCCGTGTCCGCCTGGATCAGGGGAGTTCACTGAAGCGATAGCCTATCCCGCGCACCGTCTCCACCAGATGTTCGTGCTTTCCGAGCTTCTGGCGCAGGTTGCGCACGTGGACATCGATGGTCCGGTCGGTGACCACGTTCTCGCCGTCGCCGATGCGGTCGAGCAGGTCGTAGCGGCCATAGGCGACGCCAGGATGGCTGGCGAGATGGTGCAGCAGCTTGAATTCGGTCAGGGTCAGCGGAATGACCTCGTCATCGACCAGTACGCGGTGGCGCACCGGATCGATGCTCAACTGGCCGATCTGGATGCGGCGGCGCTCGGCGTCGCGCGTCTCGTCGAGGTGGCGGGCGATGCGCACACGGATGCGCGCCATCAGCTCCTTGACCCGGAACGGCTTGGTCACGTAGTCGTCGGCACCGAGGCCAAGACCGAGGACGACGTCGCTCTCCTCGCTCTTGGCTGTCACCATGATGATCGGCATGGTGCTGAGCGCCTCATCGGCGCGGACGATGCGGCAGACCTCGAGGCCGTCGCGGTCGGGCAGCATGAGATCGAGCAGCACCAGATCGAACGGTTGGCGGCGCAGTTCGTGCAGACCATCGCTGCCGGTGCCGGCGACCGTGACGGTATGCCCCTCCTTGAGCAGGTTGAAGCGCAGCAGCTCCTGCAGGTCGGGTTCGTCCTCGATGATCAGCACGCGGCCCACGGCTACTCCTTCATCTGCGCGTCGTGATGGTGGCGGATGACCTGCGCCTGGTGCATGAAGACGGTCTCTTCAGCGATGTTCTTGGTCAGATCGCCGACCTGTTCGAGGGCCGAGACAGCGCGCAGGAGATGGGTGTATTCCTTGATGCGCGGCGGATCCTCGGCCATGCGCTCCTGGATGAAGGTGTAGCACGACTTGGTCTGGTCGTCGCTTTCCGACTCCTCATCGATGACCTGGCGCGTGGTCTCGGCGTTGCCGGTGATGAAGGCGTCCATGGACTGGCGCAGCATGTGCTGGGCGAGGACGCCGAGTTCGACCAGTTCCGGCGGATTCTTCACCGGGTTGTGGCAGGCGATGTAGTTGCCGCGCTTGCTCACCGATTCGGCCAAGTCGCCGATCTGCTCGAGATCGCTGGCGATGGCCATCGCCGAGATGATGAAGCGCAGGTCGCGGACCATCGGGTTCTGCAGGGCGATGATGGTATGGCAACGCTCCTCGATCACCGTGTCCATCGCGTCGATGCCATCCTCGAGGGTCCGCGCGCGCTCGCGCAGGTCGGCGGTCGGATGCTGGATCCCTTCGACCGCGAGATTGAGGGCGCGGTCGACCATGTCGCCCATGGCGACGATCGATCGCTTGAGGTCGGCGAGTTCGACTTCGAAATGGCGCAATTGGGTCATGGACGCGATCCTAGCCGAACCGGCCGGTAATGTAATCCTCGGTCTGCTTGACCGCAGGATTGGTGAAGATCGACAGGGTCTTGTCGTATTCGATCAGTTTGCCGAGATAGAAGAAGGCGGTGCGGTCGCTGACCCGCGCCGCCTGCTGCATGTTGTGGGTCACGATGACGACGGTGAACTGCTTCTTCAACTCGAGGATCAACTCCTCGACGCGGCCGGTGGCGATCGGGTCGAGGGCCGAACATGGCTCGTCCATCAGCAGCACTTCTGGCTTGATCGCCACGGCGCGGGCGATGCACAGGCGCTGCTGCTGGCCGCCAGACAGGCCGAGGGCACTCTGCTGCAGGCGGTCCTTCGCCTCGTCCCACAGGGCCGAGCCGCGCAGGGCCTCCTCGCAGGCGGCATCGAGGATGCGCCGGTCATTGATCCCACTGGTGCGCAGGCCATAGACCACGTTTTCGTAGATCGACTTGGGGAACGGATTCGACTTCTGGAAGACCATGCCGATGCGCTTGCGCAGGCTGGTCACCTCAAGGTCGCGGTCATAGATGGTCTTGCCGCCGACGGTGATGTCGCCGCGATGCCGGGCGCCATCGACCAGATCGTTCATCCGGTTGATGTTGCGCAGCAGGGTCGACTTGCCGCAGCCCGAGGGCCCGATGAACGCCGTCACCTGGCGTTCCGGGATGTCCATGCTGATATCGAACAGGGCCTGGTTGGCGCCGTAGAAAAAGTCGAATTTGCTGATCTGGATATAGGCAGGATTGCCGTCGTAGGGCTGGCTTTCGCTCTTGCCGATGGCATCTGGCGTCATGGTGAAGGCGGCCATTAGAAGGCTCCGGTGGCGAACTTCTTGCGTAGCCGTTCGCGCATGAGGATTGCGGTCAGGTTGAGCACCAGGACCAGGCAGATGAGGAAGAAGGTGGTGGCGTAGACCATCGGCTTGGCGGCATCAGAGTCGGGGCTCTGGAAGCCGAGGTCGTAGATATGGAAGCCGAGATGCATGAACTTCTGGTCGAGGTGCACGAAGGGCAGCAGGTCGGTGTCGTTCCAGGTGCCATCGATGGGCAGGCCAGGCGCCAGCTTGACCACGCCGACGAGCATGAGCGGTGCGACCTCGCCGGCGCCGCGCGCCATGGCCAGGATCAGGCCGGTGAGGATGCCGGGCACCGCCGCCGGCAGGACGATGCGCTGGATGGTCTGCCACTTCGAGGCGCCGAGCGCCAGCGAGCCTTCGCGGGCTCCGCGCGTCACCGCGGCCACCGACTCCTCGGTCGCGACAATGACCACCGGGACGGTCATCAGCGCCAGGGTGGCGGCGGCCCAGATGATGCCGCCGGTGCCGTAGGTCGGAGTCGGCAGGCGGTCCTCGAAGAACATGTTGTCGATCGCACCACCGATTCCGTAGACGAAGAAGCCTAGGCCGAAGACGCCGAAGACGATCGAGGGGACGCCGGCGAGGTTGTTGATCGCGATGCGCACAGCGCGCACGAACGGCCCCTGGCGGGCGTACTCACGCAGGTAGATAGCCGCCAGGACGCCGAAGGGCGTGACCGCCACGCTCATCAGCATGGTCATGACGAAGGTGCCGACGATGGCCGGGAAGATGCCGCCTTCAGTGTTGGCCTCGCGTGGATTCTCGGTGAGGAAGTTCCATACGTTGGTGAACGCGCTGCCGATGCGCGCCGTCAGACCCATCTCATTGGGGAAGTGGAAGGCGACGATCTGGCCGAGGCCGATCCGCCGTTCCTTGGCGTTGGGCAGGCGGATGATCAGGCGGTTGGCCGACTGCTGCTCGCGCAGGGCGGTGGCCTTGGCCGAAAGTTCCTCGAAGAGCGGCTTGAGGCGCGCGATCTCGGCCTCGGCGGCGGCCACCATGGCAGCATCGCCGACCCGCTTGCCGCGGCGGATGCGCAGGTCCTGACGGTAGATCTCGCGCGAATTCTCGCCGATGCGCACCTTCTCAAGGGTGAATATCTCGGCCCGCCGAGCCGTCACCTCGGCGACCAGGCTGGCCAGGCGCGTACGGAAGGCCGCGTCCTCGGCAAGCATGGTCGTGCCATCGGCGAGTTGCAACCTGACCGGCAGACCGATCGCATCGCCATATTCCATGCGTTCGATCTTGATCACCGCCTGCGGCAGTTCATCGGACTTGACCGCCGCCAGGTCGATGAAGCGGAAGCTGGAGCCGAGCGCGTCGCGGTTGCCGGTGAAGACCTGCATCTCTTCACCGCCACCGACCTTCTTGGTCTGGACGCGGGCCAACTCGCCCCACACCACCTCCTGACGACCGTCGATCTCGCAGCTCCAGGCATGGATGCGCTTGGGCCAGAACACCGCGGCGCCATTCGAAACGATCACCCACAACAGGAAGAAGACCATGGCCAAGCCGATGGCCAGGCCCATGGAGGTCAGCCAGACCATCGGTTCGCCGGCTGGTCTGCCATTGGCCTTGAGCTGGGGCATGATCATGGTCATGGCTCAGACCGTCTTGTACTTCTCGCGGAGATGCTGGCGCAGCACCTCCGCGGCGGTGTTGACGAGGAAGGTCATCAGGAAGAGGAGCATGGCGCCGAGGAACAGTGTCCGGTAGAGCGTGCCGCTGTGCGGCGCCTCGGGCAACTCGACCGCGATGTTGGCCGACAGCGTGCGCATGCCGTTGAAGATATTGATGTCCATCACCGAGGTGTTGCCGGTCGCCATGACCACGATCATGGTTTCGCCGATGGCGCGGCCGAGGCCGATCATCAGGGCCGAGAGGATGCCGGCCGAGGCAGTCGGGACGACCACGCGCATGGCGGTCTGCCAGCGGCTGGCGCCGAGCGCCAGGGATCCTGAACGCAGCGCCTTGGGCACATTGCCCAGCGCGTCCTCGACGATGGTGAAGAGGATCGGGATGACCGCGAAGCCCATCATGAAGCCGACCACCAGCGAATTGCGCTGTTCGAACGAGGCACCGGTCGCCTTCGGCCACCAGCTGCGGAAATCACCGTTGAACAACAGGCGCTCCAGCGGGCCACCGAGCAGCCAGCAGGCGAACAGGGCGGCGAACATCACCGGCATGAAGGCGAGGAACTCATAGCCGGGCCGGATCCTGCTGCGGATGCGGTCGGGGGTGCGACTCCAGAACCAGCCGAACAGCAGCGCCGAGGCTGGTAGTCCGAGCGCGCAGACGAGCACCGATGGCACGCGGTCCTCGATCAACGGGGCCAGCCACAGGGCGGCGAGGAAGCCGAGCACGACCGAAGGCAGCGAAGCCATCACCTCGATCGTTGGTTTGACCCAGAGCTTGAAGCGCGGGTGCATGAACTCGCTGGTGTAGAGCGCCCCGAGCAGGGCGATCGGCACAGCGAAAAGCATGGCGTAGAGGGTGCCCTTGAGCGTGCCGATGATCAGCGGCACGAGCGACAGCTTGGGTTCGAAGTCGTCGGTCGAGCCGCTGCTCTGCCAGCTGTATTCCGGCTGGTCGCCGCCTTCGTACCATACTTTACCGAAGAACGCGGTCAGGCCGGCCTCGGGATGCGGATCGTCGAGGGTGAAGTCGTGCACCACGCCACGGTCATCGAGCAGGAAGATGCGGTCGTACTTGCCGGAGAGTGCCACTTTGCGCACCGGGTAGGCCACCGAACCCTGCCAGCGTATCGCCGACGAGGTGGCGAAGCGCAGGGACACCTCGTTGCCGTCGGCGAGGAGGAATGCCTTGTTGCGCATGCTGTTGACGTAGGCGGTGGCGCCGGCCGCCAGCTTGTCGAGATCCTTGGTCCTGCCGAACTGCCGCTTCTGCAGCTTCTCGTCGATGAACAGCGAGTAGATGCGGTTCTCGCCACCCGGAGCGGTCAGCACCAGGGAAACGTCGCCAAGCAGGAAATCGAGCGAGGCGATGCGCTTATCAGGCAGATCGGCGAAGGGTTGGAAGGCTGGCTGGAAGACTGAGACATCGTCGGCCGTTGCGCTGAGCACGGTGATCCGTCCCGCATCATCGGCGGCGATGACCGTCTCGGCCCTGTCATCGACGAGCAGTCGCTTGGCCGGTCCTGGCAGCAGGGCGCTGAGATCCCTGTCCCACAGCTTCTCGATCGCACCCTTGCGTTGGCTCAGCCCCGAGGTTGCGACGGTGAAGGCGGTGACGTGCACCTTGCCGTTCTGAAGCACGGCAAGCAGCTTGGCCGAGTTGGATTCACCGAATCCCAGGTCGCTGATCGGCTTGCCGGCCTCCCCGATGGCCAGTTCCGCGACCACGGCGGGTGCAGCCGAAATGACATTCGGCGCCCCGGCTACCGGCTTGCTGGTGTAGTTGAGTTCGGCCTGCACCACCCGGCCGGTGCTGGTCCCCAGCGAGATGAATTGATGCCGCTGATCATAACGCGCCGCGGTCAGCAACTCACCCTCGGCGAGGGGCAGCCGGACCGTGCTGCCGGCACCTTTCGCCGGCAGAAAGTGGAAGGTGCCATCGGTTGCGAGCACGAATGGCAGCCCGCCCCATTCATCGACGCCGAAGGCGAGAGCCTCGACCTGCGGTCCGCTGCGTTCGCCGACCGCCTCCACCCTGGCCTGACGAAACAGGGGGAGGATCTCGACGAGGATGAAGATGAAGATGGCGAAGACCGCCGCGATGATCCCGAGTCCGCCGATCTTGATGAACGTCGTCATGAAGCGGTCGGCCAGCAAGGTCGAGCGCGCAGTCTTGAAACGATCGGACCCGGGCATGCGTCGGCTGCTTTGGCGACTACTTGGCGGCGGCGCCGGCGGTGGTCATCTCGTACCTGAGCGGGAAGTAGCCGTCCTTGACCACGATCTCCTGGCCCTGCTTCGACTCGACGAAGCGGATGAACTCGTGCACCAGGGTAGGCAGCGGCTCATTCGGCTTCTTGTTGACGTAGACGAAGAGGAAGCGCGCGAGCGGGTACTTGCCGCTCAGGCAGTTCTCGTAGGTCCCGTCGATCAGGGCATCAGCCTTCTCGCCCAGGGCGAGGGCCTTGACGCCAGAGGTCACGTAGCCGATGCCGGAATAACCGACGCCGCCGAGGTCGCTGGCCACGCCCTGGACCACCGCCGACGAACCGGGCTGCTCCTTGACGCTCGGCTTGTAGTCGCCCTTCTGCAGGGTGTGCTCCTTGAAGAAGCCGTAGGTGCCGGAGGCCGAGTTGCGGCCGTAGAGCGACACCGCCTTGCCCTGCCATTCGGAAGCGACGGCGCCCCAGTCGGTGATGTCGGTGGGGTTGCCGCGCTTGCGGGTCTTCGAGAAGATGGCGTCGACCTGGGCGAGGGTCAGGCCCTTGAGCGGGTTGTCCTTGTGCACGAACACCGCCAGGGCGTCGATCGACACCTTGATCGCGGTCGGCTTGTAGCCGTACTTCTTCTCGAAGGCATCGATCTCCTTCGAGCTCATCTCACGGCTCATCGGGCCGAGCTGGGCGGTGCCCTCGATCAGCGCCGGCGGGGCGGTCGATGATCCCTTGCCTTCGATCTGGACGTTGACGTTGGGATAGACCTCGCTGAATCCTTCAGCCCACAGGGTCATGAGGTTGTTCAGCGTGTCCGAGCCGATCGAGTTGATGTTGCCGCTGACGCCGGCGACCTTGGTGTACTCGGGCAGCTTGGCGTCAAGTTCGACGGCGGCCGAGAGGTTGACGGTGCAGGCGGCGGCGAGGATGCCGGCGCAGACGAGGGGGGTCCGGGACATGTAGGCTCCGTGAGGTTGGTTGTGCGGCAGGGTCGGCCGGCAAGTGAACGTCATGTGAATGGCGCCCTTATGCGTCTTCATATGAAGGAATTGTGAATTCATGCCGGGAGCCGGTTGCCGAGTGCGGAAAGGCCCCGATCATGCCGCCGTATGCTGCGGTCCCTCCTCGCGTTATGTCTGGCCTGCGTGGCCGGGGCGGTCGAGCTTGATGACCGCCTGCGCGCCGCCCTGGCGCAGGTTCCGCGTGGTGGCGAGGCGGCGGTGGCGGTGTGGGACTGCCGTGCCCGCACCTGGGTGGTGGTGGCCGGGGATCCAGGACCGCTGCGTCTGGCCTCGACCACCAAGCTGCTGACCGCCGCTGCCGCCCTCACAGAACTGACCCCGGATTTCCGTTTCATCACCCGCGTCCACGCCCTTGGCCCGGTGCAGGGGGGCGGCATTCCTGGACTCGGCGTGATCGGCGGTGGCGACCCGACCTTCGATGAGCATTTCTGGAACGGCGATCCCGAGCGCTGCCTGCGCCAGTGGGCCGAGCGCATCCGCCTCGCCGGCATCACCCGCATCGAAGGCGATCTGGTGATCGACAACCGCCTGTTCCGCGGGCCGATCCGACCGACCACCTATCCCAGCGACGACGGCAACCTGACCAGGTGGTTCAGCGCTCCGGCCAGCGCCTTCGCCTACAACGACAATTGCATCGATGTGCGGGCGTTGCCCACCGCCCCAGGCCAGCTGTGCCGGGTCGAGACGCGGCCGCGCAGTCCGCGCATCGCGGTCGACAACCGTGCGCGCACCGCCGCGGGTGCGGGTGACGCCAAGTTCCTGGTCGATCGCGCGGCGCAGAGCAACGCCGTGACCGTCGGCGGCAGCTTCGCCAGGGCCACGGCGTGGTTCCCGGTGGCGATCTACGATGAGCCCGACGTGCTGGCGGGTGACGCCTTCGCCGCCGCTTTGCAAGACGCCGGGGTGCCGTTGCACGGCGTCGTGCGCATCGGCCCGGTCGATCCGCGCCTGGGCGCCAAGCTGATCGACCAACGGTCGGAACTCGTGCCGGCGCTCAATCTGATGAACCAGCGCAGTCAGAACTTCTATGGCGAGCAGATCCTGCGCATCATCGGCTTCCGCCGGTTGGGCGAGGGTTCGATCAGCGCCGGCACCCGCGCCGTGCGCGAGGCGTGCGCGCCGCTGCTTGGCGACGACGTCGCTTCGCTGACCCTGCTCGACGGCTGCGGCCTGAGCTACGGCAACGTAGCCAGCGCCCGCGCCCTCTGCCATCTCCTCGCCTCGATGGACGCGCACCGTTTCGGCCCACTTTTCGCCGCCAGCCTCAAGGACAAACCGCACGCAGGTGTCACCGGCCAGGTCAAGACCGGCACCCTGGCGACCGCAAGCTGTCTCGCCGGCTACGTCGATGGCCGCGGCGGCCGCCTCGCCTTCGCCATCCTCCTCGGCCAGGGCCAGGCCGCGAACTGGGGCTGGGGCTCAGCCCTGCGCGAGCGCCTCTACGAAATGATCGCCGAAGGCGTCCGCTAGTCGTCGCTCGCGCTTGCGCTAACCGTCCGCCGAGCGAACGCCCAAGCGAGCGACGAACGATGCGAGCGTCTCTGTGTGGTAGATGTCGCGAGTGCGCAGTGAGCCTGGAACGAAAACCCCCGCCAGACGTGTCGTTGCGCGTATGCGCGACGTGTCGAGCGGGGTGATCCGGGGGACAAGGTCCCCCGGCGGGTACGTAGGGCAGAGCCCTGCGAACTAGAAGCGAACGTCGGGCTTGCGCAGGCTGACCCCGCACACGCCGATCGCCGTGCTCAGCTCCTGGACGACGCTCTGACCCGAGCCCTTGGCCTTGTACAGGTCGAGGTCGGTGTACTGGACGAGGTCGCCGATGCGCGTGATGCCGAGGTCGGTGACGACCTGGACTGCGCGCGGGGTCAGTTCGAGCTTATCGACGCTCTCGCCGAGCATCTTCTGGTCGGCCTTGGTCGGACCGTGCTCGGACTCGTCGCGGAACATGCCCAGGCGCAGGTTGCGGGCGGCGAGCATCTCGCGCACTTCCTTCAGCGAGGTCTCGCCGAAGT
>JFJP01012126.1_pt1 | contig 42559 bp, 43 predicted proteins | sample 431651 | NCBI WGS metagenome assembly JFJP01 (sample SAMN02602958, study PRJNA72255) | Microbial mat metagenome, whole genome shotgun sequencing project. | biome: fresh water; feature: sink hole; material: water; isolation source: purple microbial (photo- and chemosynthetic) mats found in...
TCCCCCCTGGTAAAAAAGAAGACCTCCAAGTTCTTAAAGAACTGGAGGTCTGATGGCTCCTGGCCTAGGACTTGAACCTAGAACCTAGCGGTTAACAGCCGCTCGCTCTGCCAATTGAGCTAGCCAGGAAAGCGACCGACATTATAAGGACAACGCCGGGGAATGTCAAGGAAAAAACAAATTTAATAATGGATCGAACTTAGCTTATCCAGTTTATTCGTGCTGTGTATGGCATTAATGCGGCGGATCGTTCCCGTCAAACCACGCACAACAAGGCTTTCGGTCGTGATGTGATCACCATAATACCGCACACCCTTTAGCAGTTCGCCGTCTGTGATCCCAGTGGCCGCAAAAAACACATCCTCAGATGAGACCAGATCATCCATCGTCAATACCTTTTCAAAATCAAAGCCTGCATCGCGCCCCCGTTGCAATTCACTTTCATCACGCGCATAGAGTTTGCCTTGAATTTCGCCGCCCATGGCACGCAGGGCGCAGGCAGTGATCACGCCTTCCGGAGTGCCCCCAATACCAAGCAGCACATCCACACCCGAATCAGGCAATGTTGTCATCAAAGCGGCTGCCACATCACCATCCGGAATTTGGCGGATGCGCGCCCCAGCCTTGCGGATCTCAACGACCATCTCATCATGGCGTGGACGATCCAGGATGATGGTGGTTAAGTCTTCGATGTTCTTCCCCTTGGCTTTGGCAATTGCCTTGAGGTTTTCAGTAATGGATTTCTCGATATTGATCACGCCCTTTGCTTCGGGACCAACTGCCATTTTATTCATGTACAGAAACGGACCCGGGTCAAACATCGTTCCCCGCGGAGCAAGTGCAACCATTGCAAGCGAATTTGAACGCCCAAAAGCCAGGGGGCGGGTGCCATCAACCGGGTCCACAGCAACATCCACATCGGGCTTGGAACCGTTACCCACCTTCTCCCCATTGAATAACATCGGAGCCTGATCCTTCTCCCCTTCTCCGATCACAATGACGCCGTTCATATCGACAGAGCTGAGTACCAACCGCATCGCATTCACTGCGGCCTGATCAGCACCTTCTTTATCCCCGCGCCCCATATAGCGGCCTGCCAGCATTGCCGCTGCTTCGGTGACACGTGCCAGTTCAAGTGCAAGGTTACGGGTAGGTGTAGCGCCAAGAACACTCATGTTACCTCCTGGGTTTAAATAATGAACCAAACAAGAAAGTAATAACCGATCACCCCACCCCACAACCACGAGTCTATGCGGTCAAAGAACCCGCCATGACCCGGAATAATATCACTTGAATCTTTGATCCCGGACTGACGCTTGAACATGCTTTCACCCAGGTCACCAAGCGGAGGGAATGTGCCCAGGATAAAACCAAGGATCGCACCCTGCCCGATGGTGATATCACCCGTCAAGTTTCCATAGGTGGTAAAAGCGTACACAAAGAACATTCCGCCCAGTGTGGCTGTAAAAACACTGGCGGCATACCCCTCCCAGCTTTTCTTTGGGCTAAGACGAGGCGCCATTTTATGCCTGCCATATGCCATGCCAATCGAGTACGCGCCAGAATCTCCCAGCCAGACACAGAACATGACCAACATAAACCACCAGCCCCCATCGACCAGATTCCGCAAGTCGAAAAGATACGAACCGATCCAGCCAATATAAACGATCCCGCCGATGGTGATGCCAAAATCAAGCGCAGACTGGTCACGTCCGCGCTCATAAGCAACAAGGTGGTAAGCCATTGCCACCAGAATACTGAGAGCAAAGGCTGGCTGTGCATATGCAGGAAAGAACATACGCATGATGGTAATAAGAACCACCCCGCCCACAGTAATGTAAAATTGCGGCTCATATTTTGCGGCGCGAAAAAGATGGACATATTCCCTGGCAGCGCCGATCAAAAACGTACCCATTAGGAAATAATAAAAGATGCCGCCAAGTAATATGGCGGGCAACCCGATTCCAGCAAGTATTAAAGCAGTGATCGTTCTTTTACGCATTGGATCCCTGAAGTTCCCCCGAGGCTACCTTTCCATACCGTCTATCACGATGCGCAAATGCCTCCAGGGCGCGGCGATATTCGTCCTTATCAAAATCTGGCCAAAATGTCGGCGTGATATACCATTCGGAGTACGCAGCTTGCCAGATCAGGAAGTTGCTTACCCGTAATTCACCTGAGGTGCGGATGATGAGATCAGGATCTGGAACGCCAACAGTATAAAGATACTGGCTGACCAATTCATCGGTCACCTTTTCTGGAGGCACTCCATCCTTCATCATGCGCTGAATGGCTTGAATTATTTCATCACGCCCCCCATAATTGAAGGCAATATTCAAGACCAGACGGTCATTATTTTTTGTCACATCAATTGCATCCAGGACCTTTTCCTGAAGCGAGGGAGCAAGCCTTTCCAGGCGTCCAATATGACGCAATTGAACGCCCTCCTTATGCAGTTCATTAAGTTCTCGATCAATTACATCTTCAAGAATATACATTAACCCCTTTACTTCTTCGGGCGGACGTCCCCAGTTTTCAGTTGAAAAAGCATAGATCGTCAGATATTTAACACCGAATTCAACCGTGGAGCGGATCACACGGCGCAGATTCTCTGTCCCCGCCTTGTGGCCCGCCAGGCGTGGTAAACCGCGTTGGAGTGCCCAACGCCCATTGCCGTCCATAATAATGGCAACATGTTGGGGGATTTTTTCAAGAGGAACAGCAGAGGTGGTTTCAGCCATAAATGATTAACTCTTATCAATGCGCTGGCGCATTATAAAAGATACTATACTTCCATGATCTCTTTTTCTTTTACATGACCGTGTTTGGCAATATCTTCAATATATTTATCAGTTAATTTTTGCAGGTCTTCCTCGCCGCGCAAACGGTCATCTTCTGTGATCAATTTTTCCTTCTCATAATCACGGATATCGTTGTGCAGATCGCGTCGAATATTACGCACAGCGACACGTGCTTCCTCGAGTCGGTGGTGCATTTGTTTCACCAGGTCGCGGCGGCGTTCCTCATCGAGCGGAGGCAGGTTCAAGTGAATTACTTTTCCATCAGAATTGGGATTCAGGCCAATATTCGAGGCACGAATTGCCCGCTCAATATTTTTAATGGAAGCGGCATCAAATGGTTTGATCAACAATGAACGCGGTTCCGGGACACTGATCGAGGCAAGTTGCATAAGGTGAGTTGGAGTGCCATAATATTCCACAGGGAGTCTTTCTATCAAGGCAGGGCTGGCACGTCCAGTGCGAATTCCAGCTAGATCATCTGAAAGGGATTGAATTGCGCCGTTCATACGGCCTTCAGCATCTTTCAACAAATCTTTGATTTCGTCTGTACTCACGATCATCCTCCTAAAAAATTATTACGCTACAAGGATACCTTAAAACAAGAATTTATGCTATGGGAGCATAAAAATATGATGGGAAATGCAAAAAAGTGAGAGACTCTCAGATAAAAATCAACTCAGAGTTTTCACCCTTCGTCCTGAACGAAGGGTGAAAACTCCGTATCCAAATCGTGGTCAGTCCCCGTTCACGAGTGTACCAACGGCTTCGCCGCGTAAAGCACCGAGCAAGGCGTTTGAGTCCCATAAATTCAGGACAAGGATCGGCAGGTTATTTTCCATACATAGGGTAATGGCCGTGCTGTCCATGACTTCCAGACGGCGGTTAAGAACTTCAATGTAGTTTAGTTTTTCAAATTTTTTTGCGTTCGGGTTTTTCTTTGGGTCAGAGTCATAGACGCCATCCACTTTGGTGGCCTTGATAACGACCTGGGCATCCACTTCTGTTGCGCGCAAAGCAGCAGCTGTATCTGTCGAAAAAAATGGATTGCCCGTTCCCGCGCCAAAGATCACGACCCGCCCTTTTTCGAGATGCCGCACTGCGCGGCGGCGAATGTATGGCTCGGCAATGGCCCGCATTTCAATTGCAGACATAACTCGTGTTAACACTCCCTGCCGTTCCAGGGCATCCATCAAGGACATGGCGTTCATGACTGTGGCAAGCATACCCATATAGTCTGCCGTGGAACGATCCATACCATGCTCAAGTCCCTGCTTGCCCCGCCACAAGTTACCAGCGCCGATCACCACAGCAACATCAACGCCCATATCGTGAACTTGCTTGATACGGCTGGCAATGGATTCGGCTTCATTTACGTCAATTCCATATCCCGCTCCACCACCAAGCGCTTCCCCACTCAACTTAAGGAGAATACGTTTATATTTCAGGTCAGCCATTCATGCCTCCAAGGTTTTTTACGGTGTCATCCTTTTACGCTCTGGGTGACTACAATTATAAAAAAAGCCAACCCGAAGGCTGGCTTTTTAAATCCTATTCTTTCGTGCTTTCGCCCAATTCCCATCGATGGAAACGGCGGACGATCACGCTTTCCCCAATGGCTGCAACGTTTTGCAGAATGAGTTTTTCAATCGTTAGCGATTCATCGCGAATGTAGGTTTGGCGCATCAGACAGACCTCATCCTTATACTTCTCGACACGTCCTTCCACGATCTTTGTCATTACATTCTCGGGCTTGCCTTCTTCCAGCGCGCGCGCGCGGGCAATGGCGGCTTCATGTTCGAGCTCGGCAGCAGGAATATCCTCCACCTTGACATATTTGGGAGAGCTCGCGGCGATCTGTAAAGCGATCTCATGAGCCAAATTTCGGAACTGCTCAGCACGAGCAACGAAATCCGTTTCGCAATTGACTTCCACCATCACACCCACCCGTCCACCGCCGTGGGAGTACATTTCCACAACGCCGTTTGAAGCATCGCGATCCGAACGCTTGGCGGCAGTCGCCATGCCTTTTTCACGCAGCCAGTCAACAGCCTTCTGGTAATCTCCGTTTGCTTCCTGCAGGGCTTTGCGGCAATCGAGCATCGGCGCATTGGTCGCACCGCGCAATTCCTTGATCATCTGTGTTGTTATTTCCATTTCACTATCCTTGGTATCTACTATTCAACGGTCGGAGCGGCAGGTGTATCTTCCACATTTGCGGCGGGCGCGTCACTTACGGCGGGCACGTCATCCACCATGCGGCTGACATTCAATTTAGCCAGAGTGGATTCACCAAGCAAAATATCTTCACTGCTTTCTTCCTGTTCAGCTTCAACAACAGGTTTGCGGGGTCCGCGAGTCTTTGGTTTGCCATCAGACCTGGCATCCTCAGGCTGTTCGGGCTCTTCTTCTTTGCGCATGGCTTTGCCTTCCAGCACGGCATCCGCGACCTTGGCAACCAGCAGTTTAATTGCACGAATGGCATCGTCATTCGATGGAATGACATAATCCACATTTTGTGGATTGCAATTGGTGTCGACCATGGCAACGATCGGGATCTTGAGCAAGTTCGCCTCGCGTACGGCTGCGTCTTCACGTCCCACATCAATAATAAAGAGCAGGTCCGGGCGGCGTTTCATGATCCGCGCACCAGATAAACGGGTCGATAAACGGGTAATCTCGCGTTCGATCAGCAAACCTTCCTTCTTGGTCAGGTGGTTGATTTCGTCAGAATCGCGCACTTTTTCCAGACGTTCCAGTTCCTGAATACGCTTGAACATGGTGTCCCAGTTGGTGAGCATACCACCCATCCAACGTTCAGTGACATAAGGCATTCCGCAGCGAATGGCTTCTTCAGCCACGGTTTCCTGTGCCTGTCGCTTGGTACCAACAAACAAAACATTACCACCGGCGGCGACGGTGTCGCGCACCGTGTTATAGCCCTGATTCAACAACTTGACGGTCTGCTGCAGATCAATAATATGAATGCCGTTGCGTTCAGTGAAAATATACGGTTTCATACGGGGGTCCCACTTGTTGGTACGATGCCCAAAATGGACGCCGCTCTCAAGCAGGGCTTTCATTGATATAACTGCCATTTATTACTCCTTAACTTGTGCTGTTCGCAAACGCGCAAATTGGCGTGGAACAGAATGAGTTTAGCGGGGATTAGAACCCGCTCAGGGACGCTTAATGCCCGTCCCGGGCAAGATGTGCCTTTTTCAAGGCGGCGCGATTATACCACAGGAATTTCGCTCAATGCTATACTTGGCTAAAAATATTTCAGGCGGCGCACGTGAAACCTATCATCAAACAACTCATCTTCCTCTTCCTGCTAAATTTGGCTCTTGCTTTTCTCATCAAAGGCATCACGAATCACTACGGGATAAAAAACAACAAAATTGCATTGGATCATGCCATCTGGGTCTTTACAGACGAAATCGGAAATGATTCCTGGCGGCCCATGAAACTGGCTTACGACCACTGGACAGAATCGCAGGGTCAGAGCTTACTCTATACAGACCTGTTGCTCCCCGTAAAGGTAAAATTCCTGTATCCTCCCACGGCGCTGTTGATCACACAATTTATTGAAGAGAATAACATCGACCTTCTTGCTTTTTCAACTGCCGCAACGATCATCTTCCTATTTCTGATGGTTGCTGGTGTAGTCGCAACAGGACTGTATTCCTACAAGGAATATAAAGCGCCGCAGCTTTCCGCAAAGGAACAGACCGCGGTGGGTATTGTTTTAACACTCCTGCTATTTACGTTTTACCCGGTCGTTAAAGCAGGCACACTTGGACAAATGCAGGTCTGGTTGAATGCCTTTTTTGCAATTTCCATCCTATGCTACATCACCGGCCATGATGTGCTTGCAGGCATCATGCTTGGACTGATGGCATCCATCAAACCGCATTACGCGCTATTCATTCTCTGGGGCTTATTGCGCGGTAACACCCGGCTTGTGATTGCGATCACTGCCACAGGGATGCTGGGAGTACTTCTGGGCATGCATGAGTTCGGGTTTGCTATGTACCTGGATTATCTTCGTGGATTAAGTTTTGTTACACAGCATGGCGAGTCGTATTACACCAACCAATCCTTCAATGCGCTGGCAGGGCGCCTCTTCAGCGTCCGCTATCCTGAAATATTCAACAACCTGAGGTGGAATGGATATCGCTACCCCCCGTACAATGTCTGGATATTTTCCTTCACCCAGATCACGTCCATCGCGACCCTGGTGATATCCCTGATAAAAACCAAAAGTCAGAGCAGGGAATCGAAACTTGCCGACTTCCTCTTAATGGGACTGGGTGCAACCCTGGCTTCCCCCATTGCGTGGGAGCATCATTACGGTATTCTCTTCCCGGTTTTTGTTTGCACATGGTTGATCTTATGGTTTGGGAATACCCCGTTGAAGAATACCTGGATCAAGAGCACTTTTGTCGTGCTCTATCTCATCGCAGCAAATGTATTCCCATTCGCCAAGTTCGTGGCAGGCAGCTATTTTAACATCCTGCAATCCTACCTGCTGATCGCGGCATCTGGGATGTTTGTCATTCTGTGGTTAATTAAACATTTGCCCAATTCCAAGGAAATAGCCTGACCCCTCAGTAAACAACAAAAGGTCAGCCCTGCATGAGCAGGGCTGACCTTTTGTTGTTAATATATTCTTTTTACACAGCAACAGCTTGATTTAATAGGTTATTCCAAATACTCTCTGCCCGTCTTTTAAGTTTTTCGTCACCAGCAACTTTCTTAATGCCATACAACACAGTCGTGTGGTCACGCCCCCCAAGTAAATCACCGATTTGGGGAGAGGAAACTTTATTGAACTCGCTCAGGATATACATCACCAATTGACGGGGAATGGCAACTTTTGCAGCGCGATTTTGACCAAGGAGGTCACCCACAGCGATCCCTTCATAGGCGGCAACCACTGCCTCGATCACTTTATCTGGTTGAACATTGCGTTTTTGGGGCAAAAGATCTGCCAGTGCAATCTCCACCAGATTTGGGGTTAGGGAGGCTCCGCTCAAATCTGCAAAGGCAATAATCCGATTCAATGCACCCTCGAGCTCACGGATGTTTGATTGAACCTGCCTGGCAACACTCTCCAATATTTCATCCGAAACATGCCTTCCCGTGCGCTCAGCTTTGGAACGCAGGATTGCAAGACGGGTTTCAAAATCAGGTGCCTGAATATCAGCAGTTAAACCCCATTCAAAACGGGATCGCAGGCGTTCCTCCAGTGTGACTAATGACTTGGGCGGACGATCTGAAGAAACGATGATCTGTTTGTCCTGTCCGTGCAGGGTGTTGAAGGTATGAAAGAATTCCTCCTGCGTGGATTCCTTACCTGCAATGAACTGAATATCATCCACCAGCAGGACATCGGCTGAGCGGTATTTTTCACGAAATGCTTGCGTGGTATGCGTACGAATGGCATTGATCATGTCATTGGTGAATTCTTCGGAAGAAACATATAAAACATTCAAACCATCAGCATGACAGGCATTTCCAATGGCATGTAAAAGGTGGGTTTTGCCTAATCCAACTCCGCCATACAGAAAAAGTGGATTATAGGCACGGGCGGGCTTTTCTGCCACAGCCTGGCACGCCGCATGAGCAAGGCGATTCCCGGAGCCGACAACGTATGTATCAAAGGTATAACGCGGATTCAACGTCACATGGCGTGGTTTTGGCTCAGCCGGGGCGGCTTCAATAGGCCTCTCCGGATCAGGGTCAGTATGTGAATCAGTTTCGTTTGCCTGGGAGACAACAAATTCAACTCCAACGTTAGAATTCAAGATTGCAGTCAACAAACGACTGACAGAGGTCGCCAGACGGCTTTCCAACCAGTCACGCGCGTAAGCGTTGCGCACACCAACAGTAATCACCCCATTCTCGTAAGCCATGGGACGAGTATCACGCACCCACGTTTCATAGGATGCGCGGGGCATTTCCATTTGAAGTTGTGCAAGTACGGACTGCCAAGCCAGATCTGCATTCATAAACATTCCTCAGTATTAATGGAGTACATTGAATAACCCGCCTTAATGTCGCGGTTTCGTGAAAATTTGCATCTGTTTTGTAAAGGATATTTCAGGAGGTCGGATGTATGGGACATACATCCATAATATCAGCGTGCAGTCATTCTAGCAGATACTTGCGGTAGATACCAAGTCGGCAAGCCTACGTTAAGTTAAAAAGATTTGTTTTGTTAAGGTTTGATTATCTTAAAAAAGTTATCCGCGCTCAAACATAATCATACCTTTGAATAGAACAGGCGTTTCAGCCAACTGCACCAGATTCAGCCATCCTGCCCCCCATATATGGGCATTAATGACCATATATGGGCCAGGCGAACATATTTACCTTAAAAAACTGCATTGGGAAACTTTTTTGCTTCATAACAAACGAGACTCGAGTTCCTGTGACTCATTTGGCAATGATTCATCAATTCGAGCGTTTCAGTGTTTTATTGTGCGGGGAACCCAAACAAGTATGGTTGTCCCGTCTTTAATGGTTGACGAAATATCCACCTCGCCGCCAACTGCATGTGCACGCGTTTGCATATTGGCCAGTCCATGGCCAATGGAAGTCTTTATCTGCTCAATATCAAAGCCTTTGCCGTCATCTGTAATCTCCAACAAGGCACGCTCCGGGGTCGACCATACAGCAACTTGCACATTTTTTGCCTTTGCATGCTTGGCAACATTTGCTAATGCTTCCTGACAGATATGAAATAACGCCAATGACTGTGCCTGAGAGAGGTCTTTCAGGTCATCTGAGCCGGTAAAGTTCACTTCAGAGAAAGTGTTGGCACGATATTCAGCGATCAGGCGTTTTATACCATTCAACAAACCCTCATTTCCAAGTTGACGCGGTCTAAGGTCAAGAATATAAGCACGGATATCCCGAATTGCCTGGTTTAATCCATCGATCGCATGGAGAATTCGCTCTTTGGCAGCTTGAGGGTCTTCATCCAGTGTGAGCTGCGCCCCTTCCAGTCCCAATCCCACCCCATAAATGGATTGGATAATGCCATCGTGCAGATCCATGCCTATGCGGTCACGCTCTTCCAGTACAGCGAGTCGGCGGGCATTGGCATGCAAACGTGCATTTTCAATTGCCAGACCTGCCCACGTGCCTACTGCCGTTAGAAGCTGTACACTCCTCTGGTCAAATGGTTCAGTATCACGGGTGGCAACGCTCATCACTCCAATCAGATTTTCACCCGAGAGGAGAGGAATACAGGCAATTTGCTGAAATCCCGCCTGAACCACAGCATCACGCAGGAAATTCGTATCATTGGCGAGGTGCATCCCGATCATGGATTTACGGCTCTTCGCGACCAGCCCTGGATAGCCTTCACCAATTTGAAACATATTACGAGTCCAGAATGCTTCAGCAGCCTGACCTCGATGCAGGACCATGCGAAGCGTGGTCTTGTCATCCTCCAATAGAAAAATATCCCCTGCCTCAACCTTCATATAGTTCATGATCAGACCCAGGGTTTTGTTGAGGATCTCGTCAAGTTCCAGGCTGGAGGTCAGGGCGGAGGCAATACCGTTCAGCAGTCCCATGTCTACATTCCGGCGGGTCAAGGTCAGATCGCGCTGCTTCATCTGCTCGTATAAACGGGCATTTGTGATCGCCGTAGCGGCATAAGTTGCCAGCATCTGAATGATCATCTCATCATCTGCATTAAATTCAGACCCATCAAATTTTTCGGTAAGATAGATCTGCCCCAATTGTTTATCTCCGGCACGGATCGGCACACCTAAAAATGAAGTCATGAGCGGATGATGCTCAGGGAAGCCAACCGAACTCGGATGATCACTGATCACAGGCACGCGAATGGGAACTTCAGTGTTCATCAACGCACCAAGCAAACCCAAACCAACAGGAGGGTGTGGTATTTTCTTTATCTCGTTATCCGACATGCCTACAGAAACAAATTGTTTGAGTTTACCCTCGTTGTCCAATACCCCCAACGCGGCATAGCGGGCCCCCGCCTGCTCGCAAGCTGTAGATGCAATTCGCTCAAGCAAGGTCTCAAGCGAAACATCCTTCACCAATTCCAAGCTTGCGCTGTGGAGCGCAAAGAGCCGCTCCTGTAATTGTTCACGAGTTAATAGCATACACAGACACCTCTCTGCCATTATAATCAATTCGTTGCTTTTTGATAGGATTTGGAAGATTGCCAATACTACACTTGAGACAATAAAATGACAAATTCGCGTATTTCTGGATTTTACAACCTTACCCTCGAAGAGCGCCGCGCCAAACTGGCTGAGGCTGCGAACCAGACTCCCGAAGAGCTGCTCCCGTTTACAACAGGTGGACTTTCTGCTGAATCCGCCGACCACATGATTGAAAATGTGATCGGCATGTTCAGTCTGCCTATGGGCATCGGTTTGAATTTTATGGTCAACGGGCGTGATGTCTTGATACCATTTGTGGTGGAGGAACCCTCCGTTGTGGCAGGCGCATCCTTCATGGCCAAGCTTGCCCGCGCAGGCGGTGGATTTACCGCCACCACCACCGAGCCATTAATGATCGGGCAGATGCAACTGATCAATGTCATTAATATGAACGAAGCACGTATGAAAATCTACGAGCATAAAGAGGAATTGCTGGCCGCGGCGGATGAGATTGACCCGATCTTGAAAAAATTCGGCGGTGGTGCGCGCGACCTTGAAGTCCGCATGATCGACAACTCACCAATTGGACCATTCATCGTCATCCACCTGATTTATGATGTCCGCGATGCGATGGGCGCAAATGCAGTCAACACGGCTTGCGAGAAACTCGCGCCATTGATCGAAGCCATCACGGGCGGAAAAGTCCACTTGCGGATTTTATCCAACCTGGCCGACCGTAGAATTGCGCGCGCGCGCTGTACCATCCCTGTCAGCGAATTGACTGTCGGGTTTGAATCCTTCAAAGGCGAGACGGTGCGCGATGGCATTATTGCCGCCTGGGCCTTCGCTGCGACCGACCCCTATCGCGCTGCCACTCATAATAAAGGCATCATGAACGGCGTGGACTCGGTGGTCATTGCCACTGGCAATGACTGGCGCGCCATTGAAGCAGGCGCGCACGCCTATGCCGCGCGCGCTGGCAGGTATACTTCCCTCTCGACCTGGGGCAAGGATAAGGATGGAAATCTTGTCGGCACCCTGGAAATGCCGATGGCGGTGGGAATTGTTGGCGGTGCAACCAAAGTACACCCTGCCGCACAAGCCGCGGTAAAGTTGATGGGCGTGAAGACCGCCTCTGAACTGGCAGAAATTATTGTCTGCGTCGGTCTGGCTCAAAATATGGCGGCGTTACGCGCGCTTGCCACCGAAGGCATCCAACGCGGGCACATGTCGCTACACGCAAGACAGGTCGCCCTCGCCGCTGGCGCCACCAGTGACATGATAGATAAGGTTGCCGCACAAATGGTGGCAGAAAAAGCTATTCGCGTTAGTAGGGCTGAAGAGATTTTGAAGGAAATGGAAAAAATCTAAATGCGGATGGAGTTCGGGATAGATCTAATAATCATCCAGAGCGAATTTCTTGGTGGCTGCACAGAAGACCTGCGCCGGATATGCGTGAAGCTGTAAATAATATCAAATTCAACCTGCAAAAGATCTGGCTCACAAGAAAATATGATGAAGCCGTCTTTGCTGCTTACTGCTGGGAATCGAATTTATCCGCTTAAGAGATCTAGGAAAAACTGGTGAAGTTGAATATAAAAAGAAGCATAGAGTAGATCAAGAACTGACATGTTTTGGAAAACCCGTCTGATCAAAATGCGAAATAACAAGATAGTTTTTGGAAGACTTCAAACATACAATTATGACTATGACACGAACCAACAAGAAAAATAGAAGGTCACAATGACAACCCCAAACACGCAAACCTCCCCCTCCCTCCTTAAACCGGTCAAACCAGTCGGCATTGTCGGCTATGGCGCGTATGTGCCGCGCTATCGCATTCCCGCAAAAGAGATCGCCCGCGTCTGGACCGGTAAGACTAGTGGACTTCCCATTAAAGAGAAAGCTGTGCCCGGACTGGATGAAGACGTGATCACCATGTCCATCGAGGCGGCGCGCAATGCCATGCTGCGCGCGCAGATCGACCCGGCGGAGATTCGCGCAGTCTGGGTCGGCTCTGAGTCACATCCATATGCGGTCAAGCCCACCTCCACCATCGTTGCGGAAGCAATTGGCGCAGTTCCCAGCACACAGGGTGCAGATTTTGAATTTGCCTGCAAGGCTGGAACCGAGGCCATGGTTGCTGCAATGGGCATGGTTGGCTCAGGCATGGGACGCTACGCACTGGCGATCGGCATGGATACGGCACAGGGCAAGCCCGGTGACGCACTCGAATACACGGCGGCGGCAGGCGGCGGCGCGTATCTCCTCGGTCCTGCTGATGAAGCCCTGGCGGTCATCAACTCTGCCTATTCCTATGTGACCGACACGCCGGATTTTTGGCGGCGCGAATATCAAAAGTATCCCGAACACGGGATGCGCTTTACAGGCGAACCTGCCTACTTCAAACACATCACTGAAGCCGCCACACACCTCATGGAAGCCAGCGGCACAACCGCCAGGGATTACAAGTGGGCGGTATTCCATCAGCCAAATACAAAATTCCCGCAAAAAGTCGCGGGACAGCTTGGCTTTTCGCTGGAACAGATCACCCCTGGCCTCCTGGTTAATGTGATCGGGAACACCTATGCAGGTGCAGCAGTGATCGGCTTGACAGCAACTCTCGACATCGCCCAGCCGGGGGATAGGATCCTCTGTGTCTCCTTCGGCTCCGGGGCTGGTTCCGATGCCTTCGACATCACCGTTACCGAAAAAATTACTGCACGCCAGGGTCTTGCAACAAAAACGCAGGAATACATTGCCCGGCGCACAGAGATAGATTACGCGACATATGCAAGGTATCGCGGAAAGATTACGATGAAATAAAAAATAAGGTTTGGGTGACTGGACATTAGGAATATGGTATTCCTATTCAATCCTCAATTCGCCCCCGCCATTCAACAACATCATTAGGAAATCATTTATGACAGAAGTCGTAATTGCAGGTATCGGTCAAACACAAATCGGCGAACACTGGGAACTTAGTTTACGCAATCTTGCCGTGGACGCCATTCAAGCCGCGCTCAGAGATAGTGGCGGGCTTAAGCCTCAGGCGCTTTTCGTTGGTAATATGCTCGCGCCAAATCTCTCAAACCAGGCACATCTTGGCGCACTTATTGCAGAGTATGCTGGTTTGCATGGCATCGAAGCCGTCACTGTTGAAGCCTCGGGCGCTTCAGGCGGTGCGGCGCTTCGTCAAGGATACCTTGCCATTGCAAGCGGCATGGCGGATGTTGCGCTTGTAGTCGGCGTTGAAAAGTTCACAGACAAGATCGGCGCAGATGTGGAAGAATCCACTGCCACCGAGAATGACGCGGATTTCGAATCGATCCACGGCCTGACCATCACCGCGCAGGCAGCGCTTGTAATGAAGCGTTACATGTACGAAAACAAGGTCCCTGAAAATGGGTTTGCGGGTTTCGCTCTCACAGCCCATGCCAATGGGGTTGCAAATAAAAATGCAGCATTCCGCAAGGCAATCAAGGCTGAGACATATGCCAAAGCAGAAATGGTCAGTGAACCGCTCAAGATATTTGACATGGCTCCCCATTTGGATGGCGCTGCTGCGGTTGTCCTGACACGCCGTGAATTAATTCCATCCGATTGCCAACATCCACCCGTAAAGATCGCTGGCTCTGCCGCCTCATCAGATACATTGGCGCTGCATGACCGAAAAGACATGCTGTATTTTGACACTGCCCAGATCTCGGCAGGCAAGGCAATTAAGCAGGCAGGGATCGTGTTGGATCAAATCAACTTCTTTGAATATCACGATATATTCAGCATTTATGCCGCCCTGCAACTTGAGGCAGTCGGATTTGCGGTAAGAGGCCAGGGTTGGAAGCTCGCCGAAGAAGGTGTCATTGGATTAAAAGGACGAATTCCCTGCGCTACAATGGGCGGCATGAAGGCCCGTGGATTTGCCGGAGGCGCAGCAGGTCTGTATCAGGCTGTCGAAGCGGTCACCCAGCTTCGAGGCCATGCCGGGGCGAACCAGATCGCGGGAGCAAAGTTCGGGTTAATTCAATCGCTTGGCGGTCCCGCGTCCACCGCAGTCTCGCATATTTTGGCAGGCATGGAATAATAAGAATGAAAATCCACAAGCACCTTGCATTGCTGGGATTACTCGTGATTCTTGCAGGAAGCTGCGGATACATTGGAGACCAGTCCCCCAGGGTCAACCCGCCAAATATAGTTTTCATTCTCGCAGATGACATGGACATGGGGCTTTTGCAATTCATGCCCAAAACCCAGGAATTGATTGGGGAACAAGGTGTCACGTTTAACCAATTCTTTGTGAGCATGGCAACCTGTTGCCCCTCGCGCACCACCATCCTGCGTGGTCAATATTCACATAATACCCAGATATTTGAAACAATTCTGCCCGATGGCGGATTTGAAAAGTTTTACGCTCTGAAATCCGAGCAGTCCACCATTGCTGTTTGGCTGGAAGACGCAGGCTACAAGACAGCGTTCTTCGGCAAATATATGAACGGGTATCCCGCCACTGCGAAACAAACCTACATCCCTGCAGGCTGGACCGAATGGTATAGCCCGGTGGATGGCGACCCCTACACACAATTCAACTACACATTAAATGAAAATGGAAAACTGGTGGCATACGGCAAAAACGAGGAAGATTACGGGACGGATGTCTATGCCGCCAAATCCGTTGATTTCATGGAGCGCAGTGTAAAAGACGGCGACCCTTTCTTTGCCCATATTTCGGTCTACGCCCCCCACAGCCCCTACGTGCCAGCCCCGCGTCACGCCGATGTTTTTCCAGACACCCCTATGCCGCGCTCACCCTCTTTCAACGAAGAGGATAACAGCGATAAACCCTGGATTTACAGCAGTGAACCGCCTTTGTCTGGTGACCATATCACAAAGATGGAACGGATCTACCCCAAGCGGATCCAATCCATGCAGGCAGTGGACGAGATGGTCGAACAAATCGTCAAAACCCTTGAGTCGCTTGGCGCGCTGGAGAACACATACATTTTCTTTTCATCGGATAACGGTTTTCACATGGGAGAACACCGTCTGCTGGTTGGGAAAAACACCGCCTTCGAGGAAGATATCCGCGTGCCGCTCCTCGTCCGGGGTCCGAATATACCCGCAGGCATCACTGTTGACGCCCTTGTTGGAAATGTGGACTTGGCTTCCTCTTTTGCAGAAATCGCGGGGATAAAAACCCCTGATTTTGTGGATGGACGCTCGCTGATGCCGTTGGCAGCCGGCAAAGATCCAACCGATTGGCGGCAGGTTTTCCTGCTGGAACGAGGCCTGCTGGATGAAGCCGCATACGCCCCGGATATGTTTGTCTCAAATGGTGATTACATGGAGGGGCTGATGGAACCCCCTGATTCCCCATATCGGGCAAAAATGGACCGCGCCTACCGTGGCCTGCGAACGCAGAAATATACCTTTGTTCAATACGGCGACGGCACGCTGGAATTATACGATCTGGAAACTGACCCCTATCAATTGGAAAATATTGCAGGATCTTCCACACCTGACTTGTTGGAAAATTTGCAGACCTGGTTGGAAGCGCTCAGACATTGCACAGGCGATTCCTGCCGCGAGATCGAAGCCAGGCCTCAATAATCCACCTCTGGATTGAACCAGGGAGGTTCAGCCTTTTGGCAGCCAGCTTGTTGGCTCGAGAATTGTGATCATCGATGAGTTGCAGACCTGCAGGCTGGTCTGGACAACTGACAAAATTCAATCCTGATAGTGTTTGATAGAGATGCGGGATAGAATTGAGTACATAGAAAGGAAGTAAAAATGGAAATCCCAAGACACTGGCGACTGAAAAAACAACGATACGGATTGGTTGGCGAAATTTGCCCGCATTGTGATCATAAAATATTCCCACCCCGCGATGTATGTCCCAATTGTGGCGACGAGGCAAAGGAACAATTTACATTCAGCGGCAAAGGCGAAGTTTATTCTTATACAACGGTTTACGAAGCCCCGGCTGGTTTCGACTCAAATGCACCCTACACGGTGGCGATCGTCAAACTCGAAGAAGGTCCCATGCTCACCGCACAGTTGACCGACCTGGACGAACAGCCGATCCAGATCGGCATGCCCGTGGAAATGGTCACCCGCAAAATGCGCAATGACGGCGACGAGCGAGGTGTCATTGTTTACGGGTATAAATTCAGACCTTCCCGATTTATACCCACCACATAGACAATAAACTATCAAGTAATGAACAAACACCCCACGTATAGGGGTGTTTTCGTTTAAAACATTCCCGTAAATGATCAATCCACTTTTTGGTATCTACTGTCAGATTATCCAATCCCAGAGCCTGCCTGCTTTATACTCATCGGATCAATCCATTTTCTTCAGGCAGGTTATTCATGATGAATTGTTCTACAGTTTTAGTTCAAAATACATGGGGTGTGCATCTTAACTTCGAGGGTTATTACAACACCCCACCGAGTTGTCCTTCCTGGCTTACAAAACTTCAGCTGCAAGATTGGCAGCAGCGAGGAATTGTTGTGTGAGATGCAGGTCTTCGCATCGTTACCCATCTCTATGCAGGATATGCGCTTGAACTTCTTAAGCATCTGCAAAGCATTGATACATTGAAGACCAATGGTCTAGTGATCGGCTCGCCAACTTTTCGACTCTCAACCAGCAACACAGACAACCCGTCACCCAGGATGGGAGGAGTTCGGATTCTGGAAAATCAAATGGAACTTCATCCAGATCAAGTACAAGTTCTCATTGAATTTCTGACTGCACAGGAGAGTTTGTTGAAACCTATTTCATCATATAACAAAGAAGATGCGGAACAAGCCCTCAGCAAGGTTTATCAGCTTATCGTTGCCTATGGCAGAAGAGTCCGGGAAGGGAAGAGTGGCAAACTCATCGAAACTGCAAAACCGAACATCCTGCCCATTTTCATCCCACGCGGCAACTATTTCACTGTTCATCAAGCCGCCCAGTTTTGCCGTGCCACGTCAAAACAGATCAGAGCCTGGATTCGCAAAGGCAAACTTGAGGCATTCGATCTGCCAGGGTTAGGATTAATCATCGAGGCTGGAAAGCTAAATGAATTCCTATCTAAGAGAAATTCTTAGCCGAAACAGATAAAGACAATGGATCCTTGCAGCGTAGATAGATGCGAAGGACTACCTTTAGCACATCGGCGGATTTTTTGGGGAAACAGGTCAAAGGTCCGGAAAGAGACGTTAAGGGGTGCATTCTATATCTGGATACACCGTACAGTCCCAATGTGGAAATTCCCGTCGGCGCGAATGAACCGTATTGTTGACTTTCTCCTGGAAGAAGGGTAAGATCTAGCTAGTCTGTCTAGACAGAAAGGAGCGACTATGAATGAAACGTGGCAAATCCAGGATGCGAAAAATAAATTGAGTGAGGTGATCGCACGTGCCTTAGCACAAGGTCCTCAATTGATCACGAAACACGGCGAGAAAACCGTGGTTGTTATTTCATATGCAGAATACGAAAACCTGCGTAAATCCCAAGGCAAACTCTCCGAGTTTTTTCAGGCATCTCCCCTGGCTGGGATTGAACTCCTTCGAGACAAGTCCCTGCCACGCAAGGGATTTGAACTATGAAGTACCTGCTTGATACGTGCGTCATCTCGGAACTGATTGCCAAGCATCCGAATCCGAAAGTTGTAGACTTTGTCGATTCACTAGACTCTGATGATGTTTTCTTGAGCGTGATCACGATTGGAGAAATTGCCAAAGGCGTTGAAAAATTGCCCAAATCAAAACGAAAACAGGAATTACATTCCTGGCTCAGGGATGATTTACTAGTGCGTTTTGATGGAAGGATCATTCCACTAGATACAGAGGTCTTGATGGAATGGGGAATTCTGATTGCGCGCCTGGAGTCAAAAGGAACAACTTTACCTGCAATAGATTCACTTATTGCTGCAACAACTTCAACTCACAAACTGACACTAGTCACCCGCAACGTGGATGATTTCAACGGTTCAGGTATTGAAATCGTAAATCCATGGGAATAAACAACACGTCTCGCAACTGTTCTTCATGCCTACCAACAGAGAGCTATGAGTAAAAATTTCTCCCACCGTATTGATCCGATCAACCTACCGCGACGCATGCGCGAAGGATTACAAGAAGCCGACAGTCTTTTAGAGCGAGGCAAGACACAGCAAGCATTGGAACTGTTAAGTGAACTGAACAAAAGCTTCCCTCGCCAGTCGGATATTCTAGGCTTGATGGCAAACGCTAATCTGGATATGGACAACCAGCATGGCTACCTACCATCCATGAGCTGCATGAACTAACTCCCAATCGAGCGGAAGTGAAACTGGGGTTGGCTGGCGCTTATCTTTCGAATGGATATCCAGCGCTCGCCCTTCAAACGTTCCGCCAGTTTTTGAAGCGCTGGTCTCGCGATGAACGCGCGTCTGATGTGGAGAAAACCATTCCACAACTGGAGAATATACTGAGGGAACTCCTTAATAATCTCGGCGATTCTTTAGAAACAGGATTTGAGTTTGCCTGCCAGCACGAAGAAGTACGCTTGCTTATGGAATCAGGAAACAATACCCGTTGCAGGTAGTTAGCAAAAAAGTTACTCCAGCAACGACCAAATTTTGTTCCCATTCTCAATAATCTTAGCCAGGTGGACTGGCTCGAAGGCGACCTGCCAGGGGCAATTGAAACCAGCCGCAACGTTCTTGAAATAGACCCGCAGAATGTCCACGCGCTTTCCAATCTGACCCGTTATCTTTTTATGCAAGGCAAGAAGAGCGAGGCTTGGGGATTTGCAAACCGGCTGAAAGATTCCAGCGCGGACGCGGCAGAACGCTGGGTCAAGGTGGGCGAAGCGCTCAGTTTTATCGGAGACGCTGACGGACTATTGAGTCTTTTCAATCAAGCAAAAAACGCCAATGAGCTTGACCAATGGAATGAAAATCTATGGCATTGGTGCGCGGCAGCCGAATATCATAAGGGAAATATTTCTACAGCTCGCAAACACTGGCTGGCATGTTTGAAACTCGCGCCTTATTTTTCTCTTGCCAGTAAAAACTTGGAGGAGTTGAAAAAGCCCCAACACGAACGCTCCTGCCCGCAAGTATTCCCATTGGAGATGTGGGTTATCAGAAAAACACTGGAATCTTTGACGTCTGTAATACAGCGCGCTGCTCGTCAAAAAAATGATGATACGTTTCGGGAAAAAATCGCCGAACATATTGAGCATCATCCTGAACTGATCCATTTTGTCCCTGCCGCGCTTGCAAATGGCGATGAACAATGCAAGGAGTTTGCCATCAACCTCGCAGATATGTCCGCCCATCCAGCAGTTCTTGATTCTTTGAAAGAGTTTTCTCTTGGGCAAGATGGATCAGACTCGCTACGAATGGAAGCGGCTCAACTACTCACGAAACATGGAATATTCAAGTCGGGTGAAACGATTGATCTATGGGTTGAAGGCGAATCCAGACCTCTGATGATGTTGGGATTTCAAATCTCGTATGATGCCCAGGATCGTCCAAAACTGAAACCTGCCGCACAGCGTTTGATGGAGCAGGCGATCTATGCGCTGCGGGACGAAGACGGTGCGAAAGCCGAATCCCACCTGCGCAAGGCGCTCGAAATCCAAAAGGATGAACCGGGCTTGTTCAACAACCTGGCGGTTGCTCTGAGTATGCAAGGAAAGCATGACGAAGCAGGCGCAATTGCAGATGAAATCCCCACCCGCTTTCCTGATTATTTTTTCGGGCAGGTCATCGCAGTTAGGAAAGCGATACAAGCAAACGATCTGAAAGCAGCGCAATCTGTCCTTGATAAAATGATGCAAAAGCAGGAATTACATGTCACAGAGTTTGGCGCATTGTGTGGTTGTCAAATTGATTACATGATCCAGAATGATAAGCCTGAAGGCGCGGTCTCATGGTTTGAAATGTGGGAGCAGGGATACCCCGATGATCCAGCTTTGAAAAATTATGAGCACAAGATCGCCATGATTGATGTCTTTGTAAAACTTAAAAACGGGTTTCCCAAATTGCGACGCAAAAGCAAGAAACACTCGAATTGATATTGGCATAGCGCCCCAGCATTGGTCCGCGACTAAGTGCATCTGTTTGCTATTTACATTTCTGAATATATAAAAGATCATTCAAAGCCGGCAGAGTAAAAAAACTGCAATACGATCGGGAGTTGTCCGTCGCGGCATATATTATATATAGATATAAATTCCGTAGGCGGCACGTAGAGGTCACGCAGGCAGGATAGGTAATACTGCATCCAAGTTATCAATTTACCCAGACACAGGTGGAAGACATTTTCCACCTGTGTTTTTTATTAAAAATCCAACGGGGTAATTTTTACATGGATTCATCATATTACAGCACAAGGTTTCAGGTACCTCTTTAGTTTGTCAGCATAACTTCCCATCCCAATAACATTGGGGATTGAAAGTTACTCCTCAACCTCGATGCGATCCACCTGGATCTGCGAGCCGTTGTAGTCGGGCACATTGCTCAGTAATGTCCCATAAAGATGAACGATCTTGCCGCTGTCACGCAGCGCCTCGATCTGGGACATAACCGCTCCATCCATTGAATCAATACCAAAGTAAATCATCTGCCCCAGGTCCTGCCGTTCGAAGTAATCATCATACTGTGAGCCGGATTCCGTACTCTTGATAACTCCCCACCAGTCAGTTATTTCTTCTGTGGTGCCTGATGGCATGAAACCGCCAGAAGCTTGTTCTTCCGTGTCACTATTTCCTGCGGGACCACATTCTCCCCGGTAATAAGCCCACTCGTCACAGGCGCTGCCGTCCGGGAAAATACATATTCCGTTTTGACTGCCATCGGCAGCAGTGCGGATTTCGAGTTTGTTCCCATTCTGCGTGCAATAAACCGAGGCGGGATTTGGCATACCCGCCTGAGGTATGTCCGATGCAGCAGGTTCAGATGCCTGGAGATTAACCACTGTACAGGCTGTGAGTGCTGTTAAAATGATTGTTACTGTAAAAACCCTTTTCATTTTTCCTTCTTTCTGGTACTCAAGATTTTGTGCAATTCGTCCGTTTGTGAAAATATAATGAACGCTTTTAGGTTGACGGACAGAACAGTGAATTTGTTCCCCTTGGGACTTCCATTTAGTACTAATATTTTCATGATTGACGTTCCTTACGAAAATTGATGTTAGTTGCCAAACCAAGAGGCAAATAACGTCGGGTGGCTGAATTAACCCATTTTTGATGTAAAACCAGGTGCGCTGCCAGAAAAAACAACCAGATAATACTGGCAGCCACATGCAAGCGATCGAATATTTTTATTGCCTCGGCAGGAAATCCAGCAGATAGTAGCCATGCCAGTACACCGAATAAATTGGTGGCGATAAAGGCAATCCAGGTAATGCGGTCTACCACTCGATTAGCCCGCACCGGTCTTTTCAGCGTTCTGAGTGACCGTCCACGTAAGGCTTTAAGCCAATACCAATGCCAAATAATGTGGATAATCACCCCTAATAAACCTAAAAAGCCGGACCCTGCGTGAAACGCCAGCCATACGGGTCGGTCAATCACAGCAAAGAATGAAGTGTTACTGTTGGGAATGACCAGCCATAGCAGAAATCCGCTAACCACCGTTATCGAAAAAACGATAAACATCATCCAATCAAGCCAGAAATTACGTTCGTTTTTATTCATTAATTATCCTTCCTCACAATACCTTCGCCAATCTATTCACTTTAATTGGCAAAGGTATTGTTAATCGGAAATCATTATTTTGGAATTGGCGCAGAATAATTGGAATGTGACTCTTTTATGAGTTTTACGCCATAGGGCATAAGAGATATTGCCATCAATATTGATGCTCCTAAATTGATGATTTCCATGCCATCTGGAATTGCCACAAACAACACTCCGATCAAAAATAAAATGCTTTGCCATCGTGGAAGTGACTGAGTTTTGATCAATGCAATCGCTTGAATTGCAAAGCCAATTGGCAGGAATACAATGCCCCACAACAACACCAACCAGCCTTGTTTTGTAAACAAAGCCAATACACCCGGCATGATTTGGGCGAATACCTTTTCTGGTAATGTGTCAAAAGCACTCATGGTCAGGCATAGCGCACCTTTATCCGCTGCCAGAATAATTGTGCCCAAAATGGCTATCGCGGCGCCAATAAAACCAGTCCAGGCACCAGAGCTGCGATCAAGCAGCTTCATAAAATGCAGGGCAACCACAATTAAAAGGGCCGTGTTTAACGTGACCAACACATGCCCGAACTGCAAGAGTCCATTACTGTGGGCTCTGAGAATGAGCTCTTCTGGACCTAGCAGGTGAGGTTGCAGCAGATCAGGGTGACCCGCGAAGGCAAAGATAAACAGTATTGGGAAGATGATGAAGGCCAGTCCAATTCCAATTTGTTTAATTTGATTCAAGAATATGTTTTCGTTCACTTGATTTACTCCTTTAGATTTATACCCACAAGGTATATAATTTTGATATCGCCATTATCCTTACCAAACATTGTTTTGACAATCTACAAGCATCCAAAAAAGTCCCTTAATGGATAAACAAGGCAATTTGTACAAAAATGAGGTGATCCAATGGCCCCACAAAGGCAGGACCGTCGCTCACAGCGCACACAACAAACGTTAATGGATGCACTCGTTGCGATGTTGGCTATTAAGCATTACGACGAGATCTCCATAAATGACATTGTAGACCGTGCCAACGTGGGACGGTCTACCTTCTATGCCCATTACCAAGACAAGGATGATTTGCTGAAAAGTGGTTTTGAACGTGTGCTGGATATGCTAATTCACCATATCAGTTTCGGCGAAGCAGACCAGGACTTGCAGTTGGACACCACCCAGTTGTTTCGCCATGCCCAAGGGCATTATGAACTATACCGGACGCTGGTCTGGGGGGCGGGTTTCGAATTACTTGCCAAGGATGGGCATGCAGCACTCAGCGCGAAGTTCCAGGAGAGTTTTACGCGACTCCTGTCAGGAAAGCCGGAACCATCCATCCCACTGGCCGTTCTGTCTTACTCTATGGCTGGAACTCTGCTTATCCTACTTAAGTGGTGGCTTGATAATAAAATGCCCTGCTCACCAGAGCGTATGGATGAAATCTTCCAACAGCTGGTAATGTCGAGTACCAGAAATATTTTAGGATTAACAGAAACGATGGATAAATAGAATGAAGTGTGATCGTTGATCGGCAGGGTTTTTATTTATTATTATGCTCCACGGTAATGACGACATTTCCCTTTTTGTGCCCCTGTTCTACATAACTGTGTGCTTCAGCCATCTGTTCCAACGGATAGCATCTATCTATGACCGCTTTTATCTTCCCCGCCTCGATCAACTCTTTCAGGAAGACAAGATCTTTGATCTTTTCACTTGCGGACCTTAAACCTGCCGCGATAAATCCAACTTTTTTACCGCCGCGATTGGCAGGCAATATCGCGTTCAGTATTCCCATCGGCGTAGGGACTGTCGTAAGATAAATGCCTTCATCTGACAGTGAGCCTTTGCACTCTGAAAACGAACGCTTGCCCACCGTGTCAAAAATAATGTCATAGGTCTTGCTGTTTTCGGTAAAATCCTCCCGGGTGTAATCATTCACCTGATCGGTCCCCAAAGATTTGACCCATTCCAAATTCGCGGTACTGCATACCCCGGTCACCTCCGCCCCATGGTACCTGGCGAGCTGTACCGCCGCCGCACCAACCGATCCAGAAGCGTCATAGATCAGCACGGTTTGTCCTCTCTGGATCTTGCCCTTATCTCTCAGAAAAGGCAGTGCGGTTAATGCCCCATTTGGAACGCTGGCCGCCTCCTCATAGCTCATATTAGCCGTCTTGTTGGCTAACGCCCCGTTTTCAGGCATACATTTGTATTCAGCATATGCGCCAAACATGTCGAAGCCAAATACCTGGTCGCCGGGTTTAAACCGGGTAACATCTCTGCCGATAGATTCAATTTCCCCAGCTAACTCTTCCCCATGGAAGAAACAATTTTCCTGTTCTTTCTGTTCTAACTTGTTGTATCTTGTATCCCTTTTTAAAGAAAGGGATACAAGATACAACCTTAAAGTTGTACTAAAAACAGGAAACAATACAACCGGATACAAGATACAACCTCACAGATCCCTGCCCATTTCCCTGTCTTATTGTGCGGTTTGCAAATTACTTTCCAACCGCTTTTTCGTATAGGAAAACATTAGATCTGACTGGTTTTAAACGAAATATCTCCCCCTCCGCATGCGTCAGGGAATGTTACAAAATAAGCAATACGGCAATAAACAAATATCCTTCTTTTTTTGTTCTCATCCAAATAATGCAGATGAAAAATCCTATGATTTATAGCCGATCATCCTCAAGAAGTTTTTTCGCCACTGGATCCCTTCCTCATCTTCGATGCCGCCGGGTGAGAAACCATCCACCACACCCAGGATCCCGCGCCCCTGTTCGGTTTGGGCAATCAGCACCTCTGTGGGGTTGGCTGTGGCGCAAAAAATATGGGCAACCTCTGGCACCGCCTTGATCGCATTCAGGATGTTTATCGGAAAAAAACCCTGCCCAAGGAAAAGAATAAAGGAATGCCCCGCACCCACTGCCAGCGCATTCCTCTTTGCCAATTCGATCATTTCATCATCTGTACCTGTCCAACGCACCAGGCATTTTCCTGAGGCCTCACAAAATGCAAGTCCAAATTTTATGCCTGGCACACACCCGACCAGGGTTTCGTGAATATCTTCAACGGTCTTGATGAAATGGGATTGCCCAAGAATGAAGTTGATATCCTCGGGTTTTTCGATTTTGACGGTTTTGAGTTCCATATGGATTCTCCTGTTGAAATTTTCTCATTATTAAAAATTTTTCGCAACTCACAAATAATTTCTGTTTCTGAGTTTTATGTTCGTGTCCGCAATGTTCAACCCCCTTTTGGTATCCCACCATGCTCATCAATAATTTAGGGAGGCAGGCAGGGTTGCGACTTGTCTGAGTTAAGGTATTTTATTACAGATCCGGTACGCTTTTAAATTCATTCGATACCTTGACATCTTTTTTGAGGAAGAGCAAAAAGCCCAGCAAGCGCAGTCCTGCGCTCACCCACAAGGCGCCGCCGAGTCCGATCCAGTCTGCGAGCCAGGTACCGGCAAGCGGAGCCACAATCGCTGAGAAATATTGCATGGAATGGACAAGTGACACAAAGGTTGCACTGTACTCCTGTGGGACAGTCTTCATTAACTCATCAAAGAAAACCAGGTCAAGTCCCGCCTGAAATAGTCCGGCGATGGCTGCATACACAATAATGAGTGGAACCTGCGGAGTGGCAGCCGTCAGGGCAGGATAAAAAACCATGCCCAATGTTGTTGCAAGCAGGACGAATCGTCCGCCAAATTTGCGGGATGCCAGAGGCCAGAGGAAATATCCCAGGAGCATGACAATAGTCATCGCCATGGTGATCAGACCGATCTGAGAATCCGTGGCCTTCACTTCGCGTACAAGGAACAATGGCATGATGGGCTGACTCAGCACCAACGCAGAATAGTAAACGAATTTTTTCAGTGCGAAGGAGGTAAAAGCAGGTGCACCACGAATCAAAGAATAATAATTTCGGGCTGATTCCAAAGCCGATGAGGATGGGCGAAACACGAGCGGAGTCTGGTCCGGGAGTTTTATTTGATTGGAAAAATAGTAACTGATCAAACCACCGACTGATAATCCCAGGAACATTACTGCATAATTGTACGGGAATTGCATCAGATCGATCATGCGGGTTACAAAAAAGGTTCCCACCACTGTGGTGAGTCCAAAAATCGCCCAGCGACGGCTGAGAAGGTTATAGCGTCCTTCAGGACCGGCCACTGCGTTCATCACCACGGAAAACGCAACTGCCAACGCAGTTTGCGGCAGGGTGGCAAGCGCCCAAATGGCAAGCGTAGCAACGACTGTATATTTGCTTGAAAGCACGAAAGTCAGCACACCCGTCAGCGCATAACACGAGATGACGAACAGGCGTGAAAGACTGTACCAGGGAACTATGTTTTGGCGGGTTTGCAGAAAACGCCCAACAAGGATCGCAAAGATAAGCCCGGTAACACCCGGCATGGAGGTGAGCAAGCCCACTTGAAAATTACTGGCGCCAAGACGTGTTAGAAAAACAGGCAGGAACGGCGCGGCAACGTTCGAAATACTCACGCCGATGGCGTCAATCTGTACGTAGCGAAAGTTGCGTTTTTGGACTTCCTGTTCGGAGAGGTTTTGCATGGGATTGTCACAATATTTCCAGACGTGGATTTCACTGCCAGTTTTTTACATCCAAAGATCACAGTCAAAGTACCTTGATCGAAAATAAACCGAAAACTCACCCTGGACCCAACGACAATAGCCCCAAAAATTGTCCATCAAGAAATCTCCATTTCTGAGGTTTCGCCATTTTTTGACCCGGGTCAATGATCAATTTCTCGAACATGGTCATGGGAGCATTATTCCACGCCATCCAGCCAGGTGGGGAGTTGCTGAAACAATTCACACATGACGGTTTTTGTGCGCTCGTGGAAAATTTCGATTTTCCCATAAGCTTCTCCGCCATCACTGCCGACCAGGTCTGTGACCCCACGGAAAATCAATAGACGGGTGTTGTTCTGTTTGGCCACCCATGCAATTGCCCCTGATTCCCAGTCCGCGGCAACGGCACCAAATTTCTCGATCAGCATGGGGATATCCTCAACAATAATGTCGCGGTCGGCAGAGACCAACAAACCACGAACGATCTTTGGGCGACTATTGTCCACACGATCCACTATACACCGTCCGTCGTCGATCCAGGAAAGATCGATCTCAGTTGAATAATGTTCGATCGCCTCATCACCATCTCCCATTTGCTCAATGATATCGTAAACCAGGGTCCGCTGCACCAGTATGATCGTACCAGCCTCGATCCGCCCCACAAACCCGCCACAGGTTCCCAAATTAATGAGAAGATCCGGCTGAAAATGATCAACTGCGTATTGTGCTGTTGCCGCCGCTGAAATTTTGCCCCAACCACCGTGGATGAGCGTCGCAGACCGAAGCCATTGCCCTGAGCCTGCCAAAGGTTCAAAGGTTAGGTCTGCAAATTCTCCGAATGGGTAATGTTGAACCTCAAGGTTTGGATACAATTCCTTTACAGCGCACCATTCAGAATTTGCTGAAATGATGATAACTGTGTTCAACTCAATTTTCCTTCGAGATAATCCACTACAAATTGAAGCGCGGCTTCAGAGGAATAGTGTTTATTATGAAGGCGGTCACCGTCCCAAACAAAGTGACGAGTCCACTCACCTGTGCCTGTCACAAGCCCGAACCAGGTTGTGCCGACAGGTTTTTCGGGCAATCCGCCGGTGGGTCCCGCAATACCACTGACCGAGATACCTATGTCAGCGTTAAACACTTTTCGCGCTCCGTGTGCCATTTCAAGCACAGTCTCCGCGCTCACTGCGCCATATGTATTTAGCGTTTCCCATGAGACACCAAGCAAATTGACTTTGGCTTCATAGGCATAAGCCACGACACTACCAGGAAAATATTCCGACGAACCTGATACATTGGTAATTCGATCTGCGACCAGCCCGCCTGTACAGGACTCGGCGGCAGCAAGTGTTAAGCCGCGCGCGTGCATCATTTCGCGCAACAGCTCTTCAAGCATGATTGTCATTGAAATCTCCTCAAACGTCGTCAAATTATACTTCGTGTAAAAGTGACAGTCACTGTCTTCAGCTTTCCCACACTCGCTCTTGTTCATGTCCGCTACATGACATATGGATTCCAGCCTGCGCCCAATGCAACAGCGCTCATCCATGGAATTTAATATGAAGTAGACAGTGACAATTTAAATATACTTAAAAAAACACGCCTCCCAAGGCGTGAATGACATGGGAGGCGTGTTTCTATTTTTTGATGCCCGGATCATGGGGAAAACTGTAAACCTTGATTAATGTCGTTAAACACGTCGCCGATCACGGGGCCCAACAGGGTGAGACTTAAAATTACAACACAGGCGCAGATAAGGAGGACCAGGAACCCCGGCAACAACACCGACCCAGCCGCCGGTCCCCAACCAAAGCGATTCACAGCCTTGACTGCTGTAATTTGCAAAAACAAAGCGTAAAAGCCCAAACCTGCGCCGAGTAAACCAGTGCAAACAGCACCATAAGGCACAAGACTCAAGGGCAGTAACACAACCGAAACCAGGGTGAATGGCATTGAAATTGCCGCAATCGCATAAACCAATTTGTCATAAGAGCCTGTTCCCCCAAAAAGTTTTGCGATCCACTGGATGATGGCAACTCCCAGAGCGAAGAATAAAACCGATAGCGCGCCGGCAATGGGGGCAGCGCAAACCGCGCCAACCACGACCCCGACAGTGGAACCCTCAAAAACACTTTGTTCGCCCAGGGTCCTGGTCACCGTGGCTGCCTGTACAAACCCATTAACGACGGCCGACAAAGTCCCTGCAAAAAACATCCAGATATAAGCCGTCTTGGGCTGGGCGTCCGGATGCTCTGTGATGTCCACAAAGGTCTGCTCATTCGGTTGGGTGACAGCCTTGATCCAAACAGGGATCCAGCCCGCGGGTGCAGGTGCGCCAGCCGAAGGGGGCATAACCGGCATATTATCAAACTCACTCATTGAACTTCCTCCTTATATGGATAATTTGCATGGATTCTAATTGGAAAGGGGGAAAAATCAACAGTCCTTTGGGGGCATATTGACTTCCATTAGCTTCTGTCAAGCATCCCGAATTTTTCTAATTTATAATTACCTCCAATGGAAATCCCTGAGAAACTGCAAGGCATACTTGCCACACTTCCTGCCAAGCCAGGTTGTTATATTTACCGCAACGCTGAAGGAACGATCATTTACGTCGGCAAAGCCATCAGCCTGAAGAACCGTGTCCGGTCTTATTTTCATGCCGATTCAAGTCACGACTCGAAGACCCGCCGCTTGACGCGGGATATCGCGGATATTGAGTGGATCGTGGTTGGTTCGGAATTGGAGGCGCTAATTCTTGAGATGAACCTCATCAAGAAGCACCGCCCCAAATACAATATACGTCTCAAGGATGACAAGCGTTACCCATACATAAGAATCCATTGGAATGAGCCATTCCCCAAAGTGACCGTCACGCGGCAGATGATCGAAGACGGCTCGCGGTATTTTGGCCCGTACACCTCCGCCTGGGCGGTCTATCAGACATTGGATGCCCTGCGGCGGATCTTTCCTTATCTGACATGTGACCGTGATATCACAGGGCTTGACAAACGCGCCTGCCTGTATTTTGACATCAAGCTGTGCATTGCCCCCTGTATCGGGTCTGCCACCCAGGAGGGATACCGCCAGATGATCTCCGACCTGATGAATTTTCTCAGCGGGCACAGTGAAGAGATCGTGACCCGACTTGAGAGTGAAATGCTCAAAGCCTCGGAGGAAATGCGCTTTGAAAAAGCCGCCACCCTGCGCGATCAGTTGAAAGCCATCACAACCGTCATTGAAAGGCAAAAAATAGTCTTTGCATCCGATTATAAAGATTCAGACGTGCTGGCAATGGCACGCACAGACGGCGAAGCCTGTGTACAGATCTTCTTTATTCGGGGCGGAAAACTGATCGGACGCGAATATTTTATCCTCGAAGGCACCGAAGATACAGCCGACCAGCAAGTAATGACCGAATTCGTCAAACAATTCTATACAGAAGCCGCAAACATTCCAGAGCAAGTAATGATTCCGGAGGAAATAGAGATCGAAGAGGCAAAGATCATTGGGCAGTGGCTAAGGTCAAAACGGGGCGGACAGAAAGTGGAATTATTCGTACCGAAGGATGGTCAACCGCACGACCTGGTTGAGATGGCCGCTGAGAACGCGTCCGAAACATTGCAAGCTCTGCGCGCACAATGGCAGGCTGATGCCCACAAACAGGAGCAGGCGCTCGGTGAATTACAATCCGCCTTGAAGTTATCTGCGCCTCCCAACCGCATCGAGTGTTATGATGTCAGTCATACACAGGGCGTGGCTACTGTCGGTGCGATGATCGTGTTTGAACAGGGCACCCCCGCCAAAAACCTGTACCGTAAATTCAACATTGACAGCACCAGCATCGGCGCGCCGGACGACTTTGCATCCATGGAGGAAATGTTAATGCGAAGATTCAAAAGGTGGCATGCTTCGACAGAGCTTGGCGAGAGTCAAGTCCCAGGGGCAAAGCCTGATGCGTCCTTCTCCTTCCTGCCCGATCTGATCATCATTGATGGCGGGAAAGGTCAGCTGAGTCGCGTGGTAAAAGTCCTCGAACAATTTGGGATATTTGATAAAGTGCCTGTGGTTGGGCTTGCCAAACAGGAGGAGGAAATTTTCTTCCCATACAACAGTCAGCCGTTGATCCTGCCGCGTCATTCACAAGGGCTGTACCTGGTACAGCGAATCCGGGACGAGGCGCATCGCTACGGAATAACAGCACATCGCGCGCGGCGTTCCAAACAGGGGATGGCATCCCAATTGGATTCCATTCCCGGTATTGGACCCACACGCAGGAAAGCGCTCTTGAAACATTTCGGATCCATGGATAAGATTAAGGAAGCCAGTATTGAAGATCTATCCGCAGTGAAAGGCATGAATCAAAGTGCAGCGGAATCAGTCAAGACACATTTGGAATAACCAAAATCAAGAAGAAGAGAGTTTAATAAATGAAACTGGTCTGGATCGTTGACGATGACGAGGAAATGGGACGAGCAATTGGTTTGATGCTCGGACTGCTGGAATGCGAGACAAGGTATTTTTTTCATCCGCGCGCTGCCGCACAGGCACTTCTGGCAGGCGGAAGACCTGACCTGATGGTTCTTGACATCAACATGCCCGAAGTCAGCGGATTGGACCTGCTGGAATTTCTACGCCGCCGCAAAGAGTGGAAAAACCTGCCTGTCGTGATGTTATCCTCCGAGGCTGCAGATATCATGGTGGATAAAGCCATGCAGCTGGGCGCGGATGGATACGTGATGAAGCCTGTTACAATTGAAGAACTTGAAAAGGTGATGTCACAAGCCTTTTATAAACATATCATTTAAGTGAGTATGGAAATGACTGGAAAAATCGTAAAAAATAAAAAACAAACAAAAAACACGGAAAATTCCCAAAACAGAACAGCGCAAATCATGTTCGCGATGTTTGCGATCATCCTGATCCTCTCGATGGTGCTATCGGCAGTGACTACATATTAAGTGCATTATGCATTGGTATAATAGCGCCCGCGCGGCTCGAAGCCGCGTTTTATTTCGCGCATTTTCATCAAAAGCAGTCGTTATGGGAGATAAACCCTCTGGCGGCATATACCGCATCGAATGGATTAAAACATGCTTGAAAAACTAAAAGCAATCGAAGAAAGATATGAACAACTGGGCGATGAACTGCTGGATCCGTCACTCAACTATCAACGCGCTGGTGAAATCAACAAAGAACGCGTTGACCTTGAACCGCTCATCCTGAAGGCACGCGAATACCGTCAGTCTGTGAAAGGTTATGAGGAAGCCAAAGCCCTCATAATTTCAGAAAATGATGGGGAGATGATCGCGCTGGCAAAAGCTGATGTGGACGACCTCGGTCCAAAGATCGAATCGCTCGAAAAAGAGATCAGAGGCATGCTTGTGCCAAAAGACCCACGTGATGACAGGAACGTCATCTTCGAAATCCGAGCGGGTGCCGGCGGTGACGAAGCAGCCCTCTTTGCAGCAGATCTGTTCCGCATGTATACCCGCTATGTGGATGGTAAACGCTGGAAGGTCGAGCTAATGTCTGAGAGTACCATCGGCGTGGGCGGATTCAAGGAAGTGATCTTTGAAGTCAAAGGCAAGGGGGCATACTCAAAGTTGAAATATGAGTCGGGTGTGCATCGCGTTCAACGCGTGCCAACCACTGAGTCACAGGGACGAATTCACACCTCCACCGCAACCGTAACTGTGCTGGCAGAAGTGGACGATGTGGAAGTGGATATCCCTGAAACGGACATCACCATTGAGGTCTATCGATCCTCTGGTGCGGGTGGACAGAATGTGCAGAAAAACTCCACCGCTGTACGTTTGTATCACAAGCCGACAGGCATGATCGTCACCTGTCAGGATGAACGGTCACAACTGCAAAACAAACTCCGCGCCTTGAGCATTCTACGCGCGCGCCTGTATGAAATTGAAGAACAAAAACGCCGCACCGAACTTGAAGCTGACCGCCGCTCACAGGTTGGGTCTGGAGATCGTTCGGAAAAGATCCGCACCTATAATTATCCACAGAACCGTGTCACTGACCATCGTATTGGCTATTCAAGTTACAACCTGCCCGCCGTCATGGACGGGGCAATAGACCAGTTCATTGACGAACTCTCAACCCAGGATGAAGCCGATAAACTTGCCTCCTCTGGCATGGAAGATGATGAATAAAGTTTTTGCATGAAAATTCAAGCCTTGCTCCCGGCAGCGGTCCATAAGATCGAGACGTTCAGTGACACACCCCAACTCGACGCGCAGGTTTTGCTGGCCCACATCATCCAAAAACCACGCGCCTGGATCATGGCACACCCTGAATATGATATGGAAATCGAAGAGCAGGCTCAATTTAATATTGCAGTAATAAAACTGTCAGCGGGTGAACCACTACCTTACGTGCTGGGGAAATGGGAATTTTTTGGTCTTGAATTCGACATCACAAAAGATGTCCTGATTCCCCGCCCTGAAACTGAATTACTGGTTGAAAAAGCAATCAACTGGCTTCAAGCTAATCCTGATAGGCGAGCTGTGGCAGACATTGGCACAGGTTCCGGTGCAATCGCCGTCTCCATTGCAAAACACATCCCCGACGCCCGCATTATTGCCACCGATATTTCCCCTGCCGCGCTTGAAGTCGCAAAACACAATGCAGAAAAATTCAATGTACAGGATCAGATCGAATTTGTTGAATGTGACCTGCTTCCAGGGTCGATTGTTCAAGATCAGAGGTCTGATCTTACCGCTTTCACTTTTGACCTGGTCTGCTCCAACCCACCCTACATCTCCAGTGATACCCTGCGTGGACTTCCCATCTTTGGGCGCGAACCCATCCTGGCACTCGATGGCGGCACAGACGGACTCGACATCTATCGGCGCCTTTTCAAACTCCTGCCCAATTCCATAATGCCGTATGGAATCATTCTGCTTGAGACCGAAGCCACGCTTGGTATACAGGCACTCAACCTCGCATATGATTCATTCTCCGATGCCAGCATCCATTTATATCAAGACCTCGCAGGACATGACCGCCTGTTGGAAATCATGCTTTTATGAAAACAGAAATCATCCCTGCCTCAGATATTGAACGCGCACTTGTGGTTTTAAAAAATGGCGGCATCGTCGCCTTCCCCACAGACACCGTTTACGGCCTTGGCGCACTTGCGTTTGACAATTCTGCGATCGAATCAATTTACACTGCCAAAGACCGCCCGGTTGAAAAAGCCATTCCCATTTTGATCGGGGATCTGGGCGACCTCGAAAAAATTGCAGACGACATCCCAGGCATGGTAGTCCGTTTTGCAGCCCAATTCTGGCCAGGTCCCCTGACCTGTATCGTCCCCAAAAAGCCGATCCTCCCGCCGGCAATTTCTGCCACCCACACCGTCGCAGTCCGCATACCTGACCATCCCGATGCCCACAGCCTGCTTCACACCGTGGGGCCCATGGCGGTCACCTCCGCAAATATTTCGGGACAGCCAAGTCCATCCACTGCACAGGAAGTGTACGACCAACTTAAGGGCCGCATCCCATTGATCCTGGACGGCGGAAAAACCAAAGGCGGCACCCCATCCACACTGGTGGATTGTACCGGTAAAAACCCCATTATTCTCAGAGAAGGTCCCATTTCGTTGTCTGAATTACTGGCAGTTTTGCAAAAGTAATTGGGCGATCTCCTGCAATTATGGCAACCCGCCCAACACAAACTCTCATCCACCCCTAAGGATATATTCAGCAAATATTTATCTCACCAAAATAAAATAGTAATTACATTCTCCTAATGTGCAGAGCGGATCGGCTTGGGCAAGCTGATCCGCTCTTTGCTTTAACATTTCCGATCACCTGCCTGCGGTCTTACGCCTCCATTTGCGAAAGCGGCCAGGTAGGCAAAACATCAATATCAAGTTGCGAGGTGTGTCCCAGGGCGTAACGATAATAGCCCGCCGAGGCGATCATAGCGGCATTGTCGGTGCAAAGGGATAACGGCGGAATATGAACAGGGAATTCAGTTTGTGCCTTGAATGTCTGTCGTAGAGCGCGGTTGGCAGAGACTCCCCCCGCAACCAGAATTTCCTTCGCGCCAAATTCACGCGCCGCGTTCATTGTCTTCCTGAACAGCACATCCACCACCGCTTTCTGGAAGGAGGCAGCCAGATCATGGACAGGTAATGAGCCGCTCTTCTTTTTTAATTCACGCACTTCATACAGAACCGCTGTCTTCAATCCACTGAATGAAAAATCATATGTGCCTTCCAGCCATGCACGCGGAAAATGAAAGCGGCTCGCATCACTTTCTTCGGCGGCTTTCTGGATGGCAGGACCACCCGGGTAGCCAAGTTCCAGCAGGCGGGCAACTTTGTCGAAGGCTTCACCCGCCGCATCGTCAAGAGTGGCACCGAGGCGTTGATAGGTTAAATGGTCAGTCATCAGGTTCAGTTCGGAATGTCCGCCAGAGACAAGAAGCACCATCAAGGGGAACTGTGGTTCAGGAGGGACATTATCACCCGCTTCGTACACCCAGGCCGAATAAAGATGCCCTTCGAGGTGATTAACGCCCACCAGCGGCAAGCCGGAACCAAGAACCAGCCCCTTTGCCATATTCATCCCAACCACCAGCGAACCCGCCAGACCGGGTCCCTGCGTGACTGCGATCGCATCAATATCCTTGAGGGTAAGATGCGCCTGCGCGAGCGCCTGCTCCACAACCGGGGTGACGCTGAGCACATGCTGGCGGGAAGCCACCTCGGGGTACACACCCCCATACCGCGCATGGATTTCCATTTGGGAGGCAACCACAGAGGAAAGAAGTGCGCGGCCATTTTCAACAATGGCACAGGCGGTTTCATCGCAGGAAGTCTCAACGGCGAGAATACGGGCGGGTTTTAGGTTCGTCATATTTCGAGTTCCCAGTAATTTATGGTCAATTGGAGGGATTCCAATTTTTCATGGCCAGCACAAAATCGTACGGATAATCAGCGAGGATTTCCATTTTCCCATCGGGGCGCACCCACAGGGTATCTTCGATGCGGAAGCCCATGCCCTTTTCAGGGTAATATAAGCCGGGTTCTGAGGTGATGACGACACCAGGGGCAAGCCTTTGTTCGTCACCGGTCATCAAGCCGCTAAAAGGGCGTTCGTGAATATTCAATCCAACACCATGCCCCAGACTGTGAACGTAACCCTCGACCGGTGCTTTGGTATGCAGCTGCGTCTGATGCCCTTTGGATTCAAAATACTCGCATGCCATTTGCTGGTAACTTTTGAATGGTGCGTTCAAATCGAAGCTTCCGCTCAACTGATCATAGATCTCTTTCACCTGATCGAAAAGCGTCTGCGCCTCGGGTGTGGCATAGCCCAGACTCCAGGTACGGGTGAAATCATAGTAATATCCGCCGCCCGCCTCGGCAGGATAAATATCGAAAACAATAGTCTGACCAAGTCTTACCAGGTCAGTTGGATTGCCGGTGGAATGGGGTACCCCTGCATCGCGTCCAATGGAAAAAATAAAACCCGAGGGCAGTTCGGCGCCGCGTTCCGCCACCCAGAGACGAATTTTCGCGTGCACATCACCAATTGTCAGCACTGACCCATCTGCTTTCAACAAGACTTCATCCTCGCGCACATCACAGGAGGTGAGAAAATGCGCAACTTTGGCGACCACTTCAGTGGTGACCTTGCCCATCCTGCGAATACGGTTGACCTCCACTTCGTCTTTTGTTTCCATGGCGCGCATAAAAATCGAATCTTCACGCGACTCGCCGACAAACTCTATCTCAGGGACCAAAGTTCTCAAATGGGAAAGCATGCCAAGGATCGCACTCAAGTCATATGTCCCATACACCCCAACCCGTCCTGAAGTAATATCCAATTTTTTTAACATCATTTCACATTGCATGGCGGCAGCCAGGGTGCCATCGCGATTGGCTTTTTTTAACAGCGCCATCGTATCAAAGGTGCTGTAGGGAATCAACTTCAACCCGCTCCTGGCGGCTTCATCCCTTTCCATGTCACCAAAAAAGAGGACCGCTTCTTCGCCACGCTTTTTGATCAGGGTGGCATGACTTACATGTCCCCCTCCTGTCAGGTAGGTCATCGGCGGGTTATATTCGGCATTTCCAAACACAATAAAAGCAGCCAAATTTTTGACTTGCATGAGGGCATCAAGATCAGACTTCATTAAATCTCCTCAAACACATTTTTTATTCCAACTAAAAGCGCACCTTCCTGTTCAGGCAGTACGGTGCGTGGATCGAACAATATTTTATCGTTCACTGTGCGCGCAACAATGGGCGGATTCTGCATCCGCAGTCTCTTCAAGAATTTATCAGATGACTCAACCCCCAGTGACAATAAAAACGTGGGGAAGGATTCATCGGGCAAACTTCCGCCGCCTACCGTGGATTGACCTTCGACGACCTCGCCCCGGCCCAACTCTCGAATCCATGCTTCCACCCGACCTTTGACCTGCTTCGGCGTCAGTGCCATCATCTTCAAAATTGGGATTTCACGTTCGGCTTCATCCTTAAGATAATGCAGCAAAGTGGCAGTGACTCCTGCAAGACAAGTCTTATCCGCGCGGACGGCACGCGCCAACGGGTGCTTCTTGATCTTATCCAGAAGGTCTTTCCTGCCAATAATAATGCCTGCCTGCGGTCCTCCCAGCAACTTATCGCCGGAGAAGCAAACCACATCCACGCCCGCCGCAAGGGATTCCTGCACTGTCGGTTCGTGGATGAGTCCATATTTGGCAGTATCATATAATGCACCGGAGCCCAGATCGTCCATCACAAAGACACCCGCCCGATGGGCAAGATCAGCAATATCCCTCAATTCGGGTTCTGTTGTGAACCCAATGATCTTGAAATTTGAGCGATGCGCACGCATAATAAGTGCGCTCTGCTCCTGCAATGCTTCTTCATAATCACTCAAATGGACTTTGTTTGTTGTACCAATTTCCACCAACTTCGCACCCGACTGCTTCATTACATCCGGGATGCGAAAACCGCCGCCGATCTCAACCAGCTGCGAGCGCGAGATGATGACACGCTTCCTGTTTGCCAGCGCCGATAACACCAGCAGGACAGCAGAAGCATTATTATTTACAATGACAGCAGACTCGGCGCCTGTCAGTTTTTGTAAAATTTGTTCCGCATGGATCAGGCGGGAGCCGCGTACTCCCTTTTGGAGATCATATTCAAGGGTGGAATATCCGCGTGAAACCATATCCATGGCGCGGATGGTTGCATCACTTAGCGGAGCGCGTCCCAGGTTCGTGTGCAGTATCACGCCAGAGGCGTTAATCACCGGGAGCAGGGTCGGTTTGATCCACTCACCCAGGAGAACATCAGTCTGGGCAAGGACCAAATCATGAAGTGGTAAAACGGTTATCGATCCGGAAGAAAAGCGGACGCGGATCTTGTCCAATGTTTCACGAATGGCGCTCAGGGTCAAAGGTCTGCCAAATCGTGCGATCAGTTCAGCGGCAGTTTTGGTTTGTAATAATTCGTCTACAGAAGGGAGATCACGCAGGGTCGTCATCAGGTATCACCGGGGGAATTCGACTTGCTTTTTCTCGCAGGCGGATGAAATACTCAACGGCTATCAAACCGCCTGCCAGACCAAGAATCACATACAGGGTAACGAGGCGACCCAGTTGAAGCCATGCAAGAGTGGCGGCATATACACCCACCCACAACGCCTGCCGCACAATGACATTTGGCATGGCAGGCGGACTATCTGGAAAGCGGAGATGAAAAAAATACACCACCGGCAAGGCAGTGCCTGTCAGCGCCATGATGGCAAGCACAAAGAATCCCCAGCGCGCCCAGACAAAAGGCAGGGAATAATAAAATATTGCCGCGATCCCGCCCCAGCCGATCAGTACAAGCGCAAGGGTTGGTGGGAGATAACTTCGGAAAGAAGGTTGGGAAGTCATTGGATGAATTATACTGTGAAAGGATGTGAGAATTTCAGAACATGGCTCAAAGTGGAGGAAAGGGACATTTCCATTTTGGGCTAACAAGGATCGAAAAATACTGGACAAATGCGCACCCCTCATGTAAAATACAGCGCTGTTAAAAAGATAGTTATTTTGGAGAAAAACCTTGGCTAACATTAAATCACAAATCAAACGCAATCGTCAGAATGAAAAAAGTCGCCTTCGCAATCGTAATCTCCGTGGTGCGGCTCGCACTGCTGTCACAATTGCCCGTGATGCTTTTACAGAGAATGATCCTGAAACAAAGGAAGCCGTACTGAAGGCAATCAGCACATTGGACAAAGCCGCAGAAAAAGGCGTGATCCACAAGAATAACGCTTCACGCCGCAAAGGCCGTTTGATGAAACGCCTGGCTGATTTTATTGCCCACCCGCCCGTGGTTGAAGAAGCTGCTCCCAAAAAGAAAAAGAAAGCCGCTTCAAAAAAATAAGCGACTGACCCGCGAAAGACTTATATATTCCATCTTTCAGCAAACCATTAAACGGGAACGCCATTCCAGCGGCGTTCCCGTTTTTTATATTACACCATCCCCTTAACCTCGGCTATAATCAAAACATGTTTACACACGAACAACATCTCATCGAAACAAAGATTAAGGAATTCTGTGCCGCGAATGATATTTCGCTGGCTGAACTAAAATGGCAGCCCATCCCCTTCTCGGGTGAATGGGGTTTTGCCACGTCATTCTTCCAGACCGCCGCAAATGAAGTACGTGCAGGGAAGGGAACCAAAGTACCCGTGCCGCAAAAAGCCCAGGAAATCGCTGAACAGGTCAAAACCCGGATCGGAAGCATGGAGGGGATCAGCCGCATAGACGCAGTCAAGGGATATCTCAATTTATATTTTTCGACTTCAGCCTATGCCAGCCGGGTCGTGAATGAAGTGCTTGCTTCATGCCGGGACTTTGGCCGGGGCACGATGAAAAATGAAACGGTGATGGTTGAATACGCCCAGCCAAACACACATCACTCGTTCCACATTGGTCATGCGCGCAATACGATTTTAGGCGAGGTGCTTGCGAGACTGGTTGAATTTGCCGGTTATAAAACGATCCGCGCCTCATATCCCGGCGATCTGGGCCTTGGCGTCATTACCGTCATGTGGATGTATAACAAGTTTTACAAAGGGCAGGAACCCGGGGGTGTACATGAGCGCGGTCAATGGCTTGCGAAACTATATGTGGAAGCCACTGCCCTGCTCGAAAAAAAGGAAAATGAAACGCCCGAACAAACTGCCCAGCGCGAAGCGTATGATGCAGAGCGGCGCGAGATGTATCGCAGATGGGATGCAGGCGACGAAGTTGTTCGTGAACTATGGCGCGAAACCCGCGAATGGAGTCTGGAAGAACTGAGGGATGTTCTTGCCATGCTCGATGTAAAAATCGATGTCTGGTTCTATGAAAGTGAATTGGACGAGCCGTCCAAAGTCATTGTGGATGAATTGATCGCGAAAGACATCGCCACCGATGAACGCCCACAGGGCGGCGCGGTAATCGTGAAGATTGACGAGAAATTGGGATTGACCAAGGAAAAATATCGGACGAATATTCTTCTGCGCTCCGATGGCACAACCCTCTACCTCACAAAAGACCTGGCCTTGGCAAAGGTCAAGTTTGAGAAATACCACGTTGACCGATCCATTTATGTTGTGGATGTTCGCCAGTCCATGCACTTGCAGCAAGCCTTTGCCATTCTTAAATTGTGGGGATTCCCGCAGTCAGAGAAGTGCCACCACCTCGGTTATGGTTTTGTCAGCCTGCCTGAAGGAGCCATGTCCGCACGACGCGGACGTGTGGTGCTTTTTAAGGATGTTGCTGATGAAGCTGTAAAACGTGTGCTGGCGGTTGAATCTGAAAAAAGCGGTGAAGTCCCTGCGAGTGAGCGCGAGAAGATCGCAACTCAAATCGGCCTGGGCGCGTTGGTTTATTCGATGCTTTCAGTGGACAATAATAAGGACATTGTTTTCGATATCAACGAGGCATTATCCTTCGATGGCAGGACGGGACCATATATACAAAATGCGTATGTGCGGGCGAACTCCATTTTGAAAAAGTCAAGTATTGATCGTTCAACATTAAGCACTCAACGTTCAACCTTCAATTATGAACTGACCAAACACGAGATTGAATTAATCGAGCAAATTTCCCGTTTTCCACAAACCGTGGAGCAGGCAGCCAATGAGTATCGTCCGCTCGTGATGGCGGCGTACGCCTATGACCTGGCAAACACCTTCCATTCGTTTTATCATGCCGTAAATGTTTTGCAGACGGAGGATGAAAAAGTGCGAAATGACCGCCTGCAATTGGTCATGGCGGCAAAGCAAACCATCGAAAATGCGCTGCGACTGCTGGGAATTCAAGCGCCAGAGGTCATGTAAAAAACAGGCTAAACGTTCTTTACACGTTTAGCCTGTTTTATTTATAATTGATATGTTACATACCATGTAACGGTAGACTTGTTTTGTGAAGCGCCTTCATGGAAGGGGAGACCAATTCGGCACAAGGAGCAGGAGCGCTTCTCGCAATAACATTAGCCAGTGTGTATTTTGTCGCGCTGAGTAAAAACGAAGAGACTCAAAACCAAAGCCGGGTTTCTTCGGACACTGTCCTCAGAGCGGCTTAGAAATAGGAGCATAATTATGCCTATCAAAACTCTCATCATGGGTGCGGCGGGACGTGACTTCCACAACTTCAACACGTTCTTCCGTGGGAACAAGGATTATGAGGTCGTGGCATTCACGGCAACACAGATCCCTGATATTGAAGGTCGCGTGTATCCGAAGGAACTCGCAGGCAGTCTGTACCCGAAAGGGATCCCGATTCGTGCCGAGGAGGAACTGCTGAGCCTGATCAAGAAGCATGGCGTGGAGCAGGTCGTATTTGCCTACAGCGATGTACCGCATGAATACATCATGCACAAAGCAAGTATGGTGAATGCGGCTGGTGCAGATTTCCGCTTGATGGGAACGAATTACACCCAGGTAAAATCCACGAAACCCGTCGTATCGGTCTGTGCCGTTCGGACAGGGTCAGGCAAAAGCCAGACAACGAGGCGCGTATCCCTAATTCTGCGCGAGATGGGATACAAGGTTGCGGCCATTCGCCATCCAATGCCTTATGGAAATTTGGTCAAGCAGGAAGTACAGCGCTTTGCAGATTACAAAGACCTGGTCAAACATGCCTGCACGATCGAAGAGCGTGAGGAATACGAACCGCACATCGACAATGGCGTGATCGTATATGCCGGCGTAGATTATGAAAAAATCGTGCGCGCTGCTGAAAAAGAAGTGGACATCATCTTGTGGGATGGCGGCAACAACGACTTCTCATTCTA
>JFJP01023937.1_pt1 | contig 42548 bp, 39 predicted proteins | sample 431651 | NCBI WGS metagenome assembly JFJP01 (sample SAMN02602958, study PRJNA72255) | Microbial mat metagenome, whole genome shotgun sequencing project. | biome: fresh water; feature: sink hole; material: water; isolation source: purple microbial (photo- and chemosynthetic) mats found in...
CCAAATTGGTTTCAAAAAAACTATCAATATCTTTTACTATACATTCCCAATGTGAGCCGTGAGTGTAATCCATGATTTCATCCTTATTTTACTTTTAGTCTATTTTTTAATAGTCCATATCATTTATTCTAAAGAATAAAATTTTCATCATTTTCAAAAAATTCTATTGCTTTTTCTTCAGTTATTCTTTTGCTTAGATTAAGATATTCTTTGACTTCATCAACAAAAATTTTACAAGATTTCTTGTCGTAGTCTCGTAAATTTTTAGGGTATTTTATATCAAGTTTTTTCATTATCGTAAATTGTTGTGAATCAAATCGTTCTATATCTTGGCAATAATTACCTGTTTCAATACACTCTTGAAATTTTATTTCTGCCTCATTGATAGTAATTGGAGCAAAACCGTCAGATGTGCCATCACAAAATAAAAAATATTTTATATATTGACCATTAAGAGGTTTTACATTTCTACTTCTTTTATATATCATTTCTGCTTCGACACCAAATTTTTTTCTAAGATGGCTATCTTTATAGTCATATTGAGTATAAAACCAATCAGGATCTATAAACATTATTTGAGGTAATGTTTTTCCTTTAACTTTATTATTTGTTCCAAAGTCTATTCTGTTCCATATCATAAAATCATCCTTTAAATAAGTGTTCTAATTCTATCTTGAATTTTACTAGCCAGTTCCTCTTTTGTACTCCATAAAATATGTGGATATTGTCTTGTATCAAAAGATAGCTTATCCACTTCATTTTGTTTACAAGTCCAAATAACAGTTATTTTTATCGTTCACTTTATTATCTCCAATGTTTTGAGGTTCTTACTCATCGTCTTCTAAATTTCTTCTTCATTAGACATTCTTTGACCCTCATTTACAATATTCGTACCCACTTCAAGCCAAACAATCTCACGAATATTTAAAAGATTGAGTTCGCCGTCACAATCTGTTAACTGTAAAAATTCATTATTATCATCAGATACAGAATCCAAACTAAATATCAAATTATATATCTCTTTTTCATCTTCAATATCTATCGGAAACTCTTCACTCCAACCTCTCAGAAATAAAGATAAACTTTTATCAAAATTTGGATTATTTAATGAAGTATTTAAACTTCCTATGTCAAAAAGCATCTGAACTGCCTGAATATCTTTTATAGAAATACAAACACTTAGCCCATCAACTGTATCAAAGCTAAAAAATGAGGTATTATTCGTCTGATTTCTATTTTGTAAAACTTCATTTAACCTATTTTGCTCTTCTTCTAAAACTCTATATATTCTTGTATTTGAAATATTTTTTAAGAAAAATTTCAAACTATAAACTACTGCATTCATCTTCGCAACCTCCTAATATTAATTTTTCAATTTTATTTTTTGCCTCGTTCTCATCCTCTTCAATCGCAACTTCAACTGCTTTTTTGGCTTGTTCTAAAAGTCTTTTTGATGCCTCTTTTAGTTCAAATGATTGTTTGATTTTTTCTTCGATTTGAACTTGGATTGATTGGGCGATGATTGGGATTACTAAATCTTTTAAAGTTTCTTGATTTAGTCTTTGTTGAACAGAACCTCTCGAAAGTCTTTCTATTAACATTCTGTTATATGAGTTATTAAAAAGTAAAGTATAGACAAAAGGATTTAAATTATCAGGCAACCTAAAACATAATACATTATCGCTATAAATACTTCCTTCCATCATTTTATCAACCGTTCCAAAGATGCCAAGTGTACCTACTCTTGCAGTCACTATATCTCCATTTTTAACAAACTTTGTAAAATTAATAGGATTTACAAAATAATCTTCATCTTCAACTATAAGTCCATTTGAAATATTTGTACTTCTTATATAAAACTTTAAATTAGTATCTTTAACAAAATATTCTTCTGAATACTCACCAGTTTCAATAGAAACCAAAATATTATTTAAAGTGTCAAATCCACCTTTATAACTTTTAATTTTTTCAATAATATCATTATATTTTGGCTGATAATATTCGCTATCAAGTCGTCCACTAATTCCAAAACTTTCACTTAATGTTTTAATAGCGATATTGTCACTTCGAGGCACGAAGCAGTCCAAATCAAGCTCTTTTAAAAGTAACTTTTCCGCTTCTTTGTAGAGGATTTTGCTTTCTTCTAATTTTTTATATGAAGATTTTACAAGGGTTTCTATTTTGGTTTGGAAAGTGTTTGAAAAGATTGGGATTATAAAACTATTAAAATCTTTTGGATAAATTTCAATTTGCCCAGAACTTCCACTATAGTATCTGCTAATTTGAGATTGTCCATAGTATGATTTTAAAAATATTGTTAAATAATATGAGTTTATATTTTTTGCAACAATAATATTTACATGATTATCAACTGAAATTTTTTCATTTAGGTAATTAATATTTACTCTTCCAAGAGTTCCAACACCTGTTGAATTTATCATAATAGCTTCTTTTGGAACTAATGCACCATAACCATTTTTTGCACTCTCATAATCTAAAAAATAATCTCGTATATATTGACTATTTAAAACTTTTATATTTGAATTTTCATCATAGATAGGCTGTTTATATCTAGCATTGAAACTATTTAGTTTTGATAAATATTCGTATTGTTTGTTTAACAATATTTTTTTAACATTTAAGCAACTTTTATTTACAAATTCACTATCAAATCTAAACTTTTCATTATCTTCTAAAACCTCACTAAGTTTAAGTTCAACAGCTTCCAACCCATCCAATAAAGCTTTATATTTCGCTTTATCAAATGGGCTATCTACTTTCCCGAAAAGCTTAAGTCCTCTTTTTTAGCAAACTCTGCAAAGGCTTCGGCTATTCCGTCACTAGTCAAGCCATCATGATTAAAAAGGTCGTGTTCTACTATTAAGTGGTCGTGATTGTCAAGCTTATTTGTTCCATCTTCATTTTTAACATAAATCTTTTCGCCACTATTGTCTTTACTCTGTTTTTGCATCGTTGCAAAGAATATAGGATAATCCTCTTTTTTAGGGCAAAGTTTTTCATCCCATTTTTGAACTATCAGAACCGATGTTTTTGTTCCAGTATGCGGTTTAAATACATTTCCATGAAGTCCAATAACTGCTAAAATTCTGCATTTTTGGGCTATAAAGTCCCTTACAAATTTATCACTTGAGTTATTAAATCTCCCTTGAGGTAAAACAACTGCCATTCTTCCACCACTTTTGAGCATATCAAGGTTTCTTTCAATAAATAAAATATCTCTTGAAACTTTACTGTGCCATCCTTTGTATCTTGTTGCTTCATCGATAGATGAACCTGCTCGTTTTTCTATTTTTTGCCCTAAATCATACCTATGTATTATACGACTTTCTTTTATGTCCCCAGCAAATGGTGGATTTGCCATAACTATATCAAATTCAAACTCTTTACAGTCGTAAACTTGTTTCGTTGTCACATAAGTTTTTCCGTTTCGTTCCTCTTCAATTTCAATAATATTTGGTTTTTTGTTTTTGAGTTGTTTTTTTAGATTATTCCAACCAGTTCCATAAGTATCTAACCACTCTTGGTTATGGTAGCTTTCATCCCATCTTTCAAAATCCAATGAGTTCATATTCAAAACATTTGTATGTCCATCACCTGCTATGATATTTAACATTCTTGCTACTCGTACTGTTTTTTTATCAAAATCAATTCCAAAAACTTTTTCTTTTACATATTGTAAAGCTCGTTCGTGCTTTTTTTCTGCTGTGAATAAATGAGATTCTTCTATCCCTAAATCTTGATATATTTTTTTCCATACATCAAAAACGGTATGTATTGGAAATCCACAACTTCCACTTGCAGTATCCATCATAGTTTCATTTTCTTGAGGATTTAGCATTTTGACACACATATCAATTGCATATCGTGGGGTAAAATATTGCCCTTTTTCACCTTTTGCATTTTTATTAACTAAATATTCAAAAGCATCATCTATAACATCAAGATTTGAATTAAATAACTTTACATCTTGAAGCGAACTAACACAAACAGACAAATGAGAAGCTGTAAGCTCAAGTAATTCATCTTCTTTAAAAATCCCTCCCCATTGTTTCTTTGCCTTGCTAAATATGTTTTCAATCTTTTCTTTTAATTGGCTGTCACTTTCACCATAGTTTCTAAATTCTAGATTTTTTGTTATACCTCTTGTATTTTGAAGTTCATCAAAAAGCTTGATAAATATAAGTTTGAAAACCTCCTCAAATACATCAACTCCAGCATTTGCTAAAACTTCATCTTCCATATCCAAAACAATATTTTTTAAACTTCGTTTTTGAGTTTTTAAAATATCTTTTTTTATCAAATCATTGATATTAAATTCTTCTTTTAAAACATCTTTTAATGACTCTTTTGCTGTTGGAATATCGGTTATTGGTTCAAAGTAGTTAGGGTCTTTTCTGTGATAATAAACAACTTGCTCTCCATTGCTCCAGATAGCCATTGTAGCCCCAGTGGAATTACAATAACTTTTTAACTGCTCTTTACCATCTTTGAGGGTTGGCTTTTTAACCTCAATCACTATATATGGTACTGTTGGATTTAGCTTATCCATAATAACAATATCAGCTCTTTTGACTTCTCGCCCAAAATGAACTGCAAATTCTATTTGCATACGATTATAAGGGTAATCATAATCCTCGTGTAGAGAGAGTAAAAAAAGTTGTCTTACTATCTCTTCTGGCTTAATTTGAATCTCTTTTTTTCGCACCAAACAAGTTACGAAATAAGTTTTTTTACCCTTAACTTCTTTTTCAAAGATTGAAGATTCCAGTTTTTCTAAGTGTTCTGTTTTAAATTGTGTAAGTTTGTAGTTTGAATCTTTAAGTATTTCACTTATTTTCATAGAGTACCTTTTGAGTGTTTTTGTATATTTTTAATATTTGATTATAACCCAAACTTGCCCAAAGTTTTGTATGGTAAACCCTTGAAAAATTGAGCTTTTTTTGAAGTTATCAATTCCAAAGATTTTTATTAAATATCCCTAAAATAATGATTTTTTGATTTGGTATGTCGATTTCAAAAGGCACAGTGTAGCCTTTGAAGATAAGTTCTCTTAGATTTTCATCTTTGGTTTTTTTGCGATAAGCATAAGGAGTTTGGGGGATGTTTTGTATTTTAAAATTTATAGCATTGAAAAATTCCAATGCCCTTGATGGACTATCAAGTGCTATAAAATCAACTATCGCCTCAAGTTCATATTAAAATCTTAACGATTGCTCTAATTTTAAAGTTGTGATACTAATTTCTCTCTGATTCTATCAAGTCCAGTTCCAAATGGAACAGTTTTCATCTTCCCACTTCGATACTCTTGCGACCTTTTGAGTATCTCTTCATCAAGCGATTTTTTGATAGTGATAGCATCGTCAGGTAGAGTTTTGATGAAGTTTTCAAACTCTGGTAAATATTGCTCTTTTATACTTACTTTCATAGTCATTTGCTACTCCTTGTTTGTATTTTTATTTTTTGATTATAACCCAAACTTACCCAAAGTTTTATAGGGCAATTTTGAAATAGTTCTACTATTTGCAATTTTCAATTCAATAGAGCTTTTGATTATTTCACGATTATTTCACAATTAGACTATAAACTACGATATTAGAAAATATAAAACAAGGAGACGAAGATGAAAAAAACAGTAGCAGGAGTATTATTTATAGGGGCAACACTTTTTGGGGCTGATTATACAAATATGAGTCTAGATGATTTATCGCTTCAAAAAGGGAGTATCCCAGAAGCTGATAGAGAAGCTTTTAAAAGTTCTATGCAAACTAAAGTTAATGCTTTAACACCTGATGAAAGAGACAACATGAAAAAAGAAAATGGTATGAATGAGCAAAGTATTAAAAGACAAAATGGACAAAAACAACAAAGTGGTAAAGGTAAAAAACAAACTTTATACTAAAAATATTTTAGATAATGGCATTAAGCAAATCAATGAAAATATCTTTTTGGTATAATCAGCCATGAAAATTTTATACCTAGAAGATGACTTAAATCTATCGCAAACAGTTGAAGAATACCTAAATGAAAATGGCTTTGAAGTTGTTTGTGTTTATGATGGTGATGAAGCTTTGGATTTACTTTATAGTTCAAACTTTGATTTGTTGATTTTTGATGTACAAGTTCCTAATCTCGATGGCTTCTCTCTTTTAAAACTCTTACGAGAAGCAAATATCAAAACACCAGCAATATTTACAACTTCACGAAATACAATTGATGATTTATCCCTTGGATACGATGTTGGAGCTGATGATTATCTTAAAAAACCATTTGCCCTAAAAGAGCTTCATCTTAGGATAAAAGCGATTTTAAAACGAGAATATGGGATGAGCCAAAGTATTATAAAAATTAGTGATAGTGTTAGTTTTAATACAAATACACAAAAAATATATCTAAATGGCACACCTTATGAGATAAATCAAAAAGAGAGTGAACTGTTAAAACTACTGATAAAACATAACAATAGTTGCGTTGTTTTTGATACTATTTTTGAAACTGTTTGGAGTTTTGATGAGACTCATAGCGAACAAAGTTTGCGAACTTATATTAAAAATTTACGAAAAATATTGGGTAAAGATAAAATTATAAGTATCAAAACAAAAGGATATATGTTTGTTTAGTGGTGAAAAACAAACAATATTTAGTGTTTTAGCACTCTATCTCGTATCAACATTTTTACTTATTAGCACTGTTGGGTTTGTATATTTTAAGTATGAAGCTAAGAAATTTCAAGATGAGATAAAACAACAATCACTCTTAAAAGCAAAACTCGTCCATAAAGAGCTTGAAAAGTTACAAAAAAGTGATGATGAACATCTAAAATATCCCAGATTTGAAGGATTTGAAAGTGCAATTTTTGATGGCGAAGGGAAGCTTATTTTTACAACCGATGAGAATATTAAAGGGATAGATTTTACAAAAGAGATTTATAAAAAAGATGATTTCGTTTATTTTGTAACATCGTTACAGCCTTATTATTTTGGCGGAAAGTATATAGTTTTAAAACAAAAGAATATTGATTTTTTTGAAGATATTGGGAAAAATATCCTCTACCTTACTATGTTTATCCTTGTCGTAGTTGCTTTAACTTCACTCTTTTTGGTTAAACTCATCTTAAAACCAATACGAGACAACCTAGCTTTATTAGATAGATTTATAAAAGATACAACTCATGAATTAAACACACCACTATCTACAATTTTGACAAATATTGAACTTCTTGATGAGCTGAAACTTGAGGAGAAAACCCAAAAAAAGCTCATAAGGATAAAAATGGCGTCACAAACTATTTTTGCACTTTATGATGATTTGGTGTATCTTACACTAAATAAAAATACAAAAAATCAAAATGAAATAGTTGATGTTTGTGATATTTTAAAAGATAGGATTGAGTATTTTTCTTTGATGTTTGGGTCAAAAAATCTTAAAGTTGATTTTTTTGCAAATGGCACTTTTTTACTTTTTATCGATAGATCACAACTGATCCGTTTGGTTGATAACCTTTTTTCAAATTGTTACAAATACTCAAAGAAAAATACCAAAATAACCGTTGAGCTTTTGGAAAACGCTTTTAGTATATCTGATGAGGGGATTGGTATGAGTGATAGTGAGATAAGTAAGATATATCAAAGATACACAAGGTTTGATACAACTGTTGGTGGCTTTGGGATAGGGTACAGTATAATCAAAAAGATAGCAGATGAGTATAGTTTGAAAATAGAGATTAAATCAAAAAAAGGGGTTGGAACTTGTGTAGTAATAAAAAAATAATTATTTTGTTGGTTTTTTTAAATCAAATATCTTTTGGTGGTAATTTTCAAAAAAATTGTATGGAGTGTCATACAAAGACAGAGCAAATGGGGATGTTTTTAGAAAGATATGAAGAGAAGTATGGAGATGAAAAAGGGGTAAAAAAAGCAATTTTTGAGTATTTGAAAAATCCAAAAAAAGAAAATTCAATAATGCCAAATGGTTTTTTGAAAAGATTTGGAGTTAAAGTAAAAACAACGCTTGATGAAAAAACTTTAAAAGATGAGGTAGATGAATACTACAAAAGATACACTATGAGGGGTAGATTGAAATAGAGCTTTTACAATACTTTATTGCTAATGGTATTGTTTTATCTTTTCATAATTTTATTTATCTACAATGAAAATATCTTATATAAAAGGAAAAAAATGTATAAAAAAATAATCTTCTCACTCGCAATGCTTGGCTTATTGTCAAATGTTTACGGTATGAAAGTTGTAGCAACTGCTGAACAATTGATGGAAAACTACCAAAAAGAAGTGAAAACAATCAACACGAAACAATTAGCTGAGCTTCTAAAAAACAAACCAAATACGAAAATTATCGATGTAAGATTAAGAAGTGACATCATAAAGCAAGGTGGACATATCAAAGCAAATAAGATGACAAATATCTCAAGGGATAAATTGGAGTTTATGATAGCTGATGTTGTGAAGCCTGATGAGACATTTATTGTCCATTGTTACACGGGAAATATCTCACTTTTAGCTGCAAAACATCTAAAAGATATGGGTTATGAAAATGTAATTTGGTACAAAGATAGTTTTAAGGGTTGGAAGGAAGCTGGTATGGAAACAAGAACACCAGATGACTATATAGAATCTATGCTGTTTCGTCCAGTAGAAAAGGTTGCTGATGGTGTTTATGCATCTATTGGTGAACTTGGACCAGGAACTTATGAAAATACAGGACACAACAACAACCTTGGATTTGTAATTGGGGATAATTCTGTTCTTGTGTGGAATGGAGGAGGAAGTTATCTTTTGGCAAAAGCTTTGCACGAAGAGATTAAAAAAATAACATCAAAACCTGTAAAATATGTAGTTTATGAAAACTCTCAAGGACACGCTAGTCTTGGGGGGAGTTACTGGAAAGAGCAAGGGGCTACAATAATAGCTCATGAGATAGCAAATTCTGAACTTATAGAACAAGGCTTACGGATAGAAGCTGATGCTAAAAGAAGATTAAACGATAAATTTTTGGGGACAAAGATAGTTTTACCTGATATTACTTTTAAAGATAATTACACAGTTGATTTAGGAAATAAGATTGTTGAAGCAAAATATTTTGGGTACGCTCATGAACATAGTGATATAGCTATTTGGCTTCCAAAAGAGAAGATTGTTTTTGCTGGAGATTTGGCGTTTTATCAAAGAATGTTGCCTATTTTTGAGATAACAGAGACAAAAAAATGGCTTGAGGCTTGGGAGCGACTAGAGTTACTAGGAGCAAAAATTGTAGTTCCTGGACATGGTGATGTTACCGATATGGCACATACAAGAGCTCATACAAAAGATTATCTACTTCACTTAAGAAGCGAAATAGGAAAAGTGCTTGAATCTGGTGGTGGACAAGAGAAAGCTTATTTGATTGACCAATCAAAATTTGAAGATTTGGACGCTTTTAATCTTCTAGCAAAATTAAATGCTGGAATGGTTTATAAGCTTATGGAATTTGAAGAGTAGCAATTTGTTCAAATTATAATTGCCAAATTTTAAAAAACAAAAAAAGTTTGGGTTTATAGCCCAGCTTTTGTGTAAACATTTCTTGGATTCCACAAAATCCACCCGTTGCTACCGAAATCATCACTAGCTTTTATCTGTTCTCTTATCTCAAAATCACCATAAATTCGTCTATCAAACGCATAATCTCTAAATGCTTGAAGCCACGGACGATAAGCTTTTGGTGAACCTTTTGATTTTAAAAGTGCTCTATCTAGTGATTGTTTTACAACTTGATAGTTTGCATCAACTGGATTTTTGTGGTTTGGAATACCATCTTTAAAACCACTAGGATAAAGCATTGGTGAGAGATAATCTACAAATGGAGCCATCGCATCTATCCTTTGACCTATCTCAATATCCCCCTTATGCCAACTTGTATATCCAAAAATATCCGCTGAGGTGAATACATTGTATTTAGCTAATCTTCTTTTTGCCTCTTTTAAGAAATCAGCTATCGCTTTTACCCTTTCATTTTCACTATTTGGAACACTAAAAACTATCCCTTTTCTATCTGGAAATCTTATGTAATCAAACTGAATCTCATCAAACCCAGCTTTTGCACTCTCTTCTGCAATGGATAGTGGATAATCCCATGAAGCTCTAATTGACGCATCAATCCAATACAAACCCTCTTTGTCTTTAAATAATTTTCCATCTTTTTGTTTCACCCCAAACTGTGGATAAGAACTCACAAATGGTGTGTCTTTAAAGGTTACAATTCTAGCAATTGTGTAAATTCCCTCTTTTTTAAGCTCTTTTACAAATTCTGGTAGATTGTGAAAAAGGATAAGATTTTGCGCCCCTATTTTATGAGCAGTTGGGTTTTGTACCTTAAAAGCAATTTGCCCCCTATCCATTTTAATATCAATCACAACCCCATTTAATTTTGTATTTTTGATAAGTGTTTTTGCATTTAACATTATTTTTTTATCAGTCGCCCCAAAACTTGAAAGGTAGAGAATGTTTGGTGTTAGTTGATTTAGGTACATTTTCCCGCCACTTAAGTAAAATTTTCTATCATAACCAACAGCACGAGCACCTATAATAGAGGCATTTGGAACTTTAAAAGTTCCATTCTCATCGGTTTTGTAGGCATTATCGTTTGATGTGATAATTGCACCTTTGATTGGTTTGTTTGTAGTTTTGTCATAAACAATTCCAGAGATATTTGAGTAAGAAAATGTGAAAAAAATAGCTATAAAAAGTAGATATTGCATAGATTAAATCCTTAAAATTTCGCGATTATACACTAGATTTAATTAATCAATTTTCCACTTAAGTTCAATTTTTTCTATATAATTCAAATTATTTTATTATGGAGAAAAAATGGCTCTAAATCTACCAATAAAAATCTTCTTATTTATCACAATAGCCTCATTTTTTGGGCTGATTTATGTTACAAATGAGAAAAATGAATTTTTTAACAACCCTCTTAGTGGAGAGGTTTTGGGAAAAATTGATTATAAAAAAATCCAACTCCAACAAATTGTAAAGGAGAAATACAATATCGATGCTGATATTCCAATTGAGATAAATGATGAGATTTCAAATAATCTTTTTGGGTTGGCAAGTTACAAACAAAATGGAAAGATTGTAATTTTGTTAAATAAAAATCGCTTCAAAGAAAATGAAAGATATATGATTGAGGAGGTTTTACCACACGAATATGCACATGCTGTAATGTTTATTATAGGTGATTTTACACCACATAATGGTGGACATCCTCCACTTTGGGAAAGAATTTGCAATGAAATTGGTGGGGTAAAATGTGACAGGTTTGCAAATAGTGATGATATTTTGATTGAAAAGCTGGGATTTAAAAATTAAGATAGTTTGATTTTGCTATAAATTAAAAAATTAAAAAAAGGGAAAATATGAAAAAAATAATGTTAGGGTTGATACTCTTAAGTACGGTGTTATTTGGTGAGATGGAGATAGTGTTTAATAAAAAATTTGAGATAAAATTAACTCCAAATTTGTTAAATGTTAACATCTCTTTTTCTGTCCAAAAACAATCACAAAGCAATGTAACAACTCGTCTTACTAATATTTCGCAGATTGTAAAAAATGAAAAAATTGTTAAATCAAAAGGTGGAGAATACAATATAAATCCACACTATCTGTATGAAAATGGAAAAAATATCCAAAATGGATATGACGGAACAATCACTTATAATCTTTCATCAAACAATCCAGAAATTCTTAATAAATTTATAAGAGAGTTGCAAAATGTGAGCGAGAAAAACGGTATGACAGCGACTATTTCATCTACATTTTGGAGTGTTGAAAATGATGAGATTAGTGGTGATTTGCATATTGAAAATTTAAGAATTGAGGCTATGAAGTGGGCAGAACAATATGAAAAATTACTTCTTACTAAACTTGGTAAGAGTTGCAGTGTTTCTAAAATAAACTTTACGGACACACAAAGATTTTACAATCAACCGATGATGTTAAGATCAATGGCAACCATGCAAGACCAAGCGCCAGTTCCAACTCAAGATGAACAATCTTTTAGTGTAAATGGTAATTTTGTGATGATTTGTAAATAGTTTCTTTGGTTTTTTTACATTAAAAAGTTGATGCTAAAAAACTAAAATTCTACTAATCAATCTAACTTTTTCTTAGTGCTTTGCTTTAAAAGAAAAAAAGTATAAAAATAAAATAAATCAAAATTATTTATAAAAGAATCACTCACTAAAATTAGCAAATGCACTTTCTATACTTGGGGCTGTTTTGTATTTGGTATTTGTGAGCCTTACATATTTGGTATTAAGATCACATATCGCAATTCTAAAATTACCACCCACAAGAGGTTTTGCAACACAAATTATCTTTTCCTCAAATTGTTTTGTAGTGTGGATGATACTTTGTAGATTTGGGAAAAAATATTTTGGATGACTTAACTATGTAATCTCAACAATAACTGTATTTTGGCTATTTTCAAGGGTTTGAAATATCTCAATCGCATCTTCATAATCTTCAAAAGAGATACCACCAGCCATCAAATTTTTTATTAAAGGCTTGTAGATCTTCATCTAAAAATACACCAACCAATGATTGTAAATCAAAAATTTACACAAAAAATCTTTAACCAAAATAGGGAGTAATTTTAAAATAAAACTACTTTATCTATTCATTGATTTGGCCTTGATATGATTTTTTCCTAAAAACTCTTTTTCATTTGCGCTTGATACTACAAGTTTTGCTATATTATCCGTATCAACAGCTATATCATGTGCTTGAGACGCTATTGAAGCGTTTCTTTGTGTTTGTTGATCAAGAGAATTCATAGCATCATTTATTTGATTTATCCCTTGTAGTTGCTCTTTGCTTGCCATCTCAACATCTCTAATAAGATTTATTGTTTGACCTATGCTTTCATTTAGAGTTTCATAACCATTTATCATCCCATCAGCTATTTGTTTGCCTGTATTTGCTTTTTCTGTTGCGTTTGAAACTAGTTTTTTAATCTCATTTGCGGCGTCCGCACTTCTTGTTGCTAGATTTCTAACCTCTTGAGCTACAACTGCAAACCCTTTTCCAGCTTCTCCTGCGGTTGCTGCTTCTACGGCTGCATTTAAGCTTAAGATATTTGTTTGGAATGCAATTTGATCAATAATTGCAATAGCTTCACTAATTGCGTTTACCTCTTTATTTATATCATCCATAGCTTTTGTTGTTTCGTTTGCAAGTCTTTGCCCATCATTTGCAGATTTAGTTACACTTGAAGCGAGTGATGCCATTTTTACGATATTGTTTGTGTTGCTTGAGATGTTTGATGTTACCTCTTCTAGGGCTGCTGCTGTTTCTTCTAAAGCAGCGGCTGCTTCATTCGAGTTTTGATTTAATAAGCTAACATTTTCAAGAAGAGTTGTTGAGCTATTTTGAAGAGTCAAACCAATAGATTTATTTTCACCTAAAATATTTGATATTACATCACCAAGTTCATTTACAGCTACTGCTACTTTTGCGTATGGTGAAGGAAATCTAGCTGTAAAGTTTTCACTTTTATATTCATTAAGAGTTTTAATTAAAAGATTTGTATCTCTTGCTATTGTATGCTCTAAATAATATCTAAGCTCTTCTATAAGATTTCCAAGCTCTTTTAAAGCTGGAGTTTGCGTCTCTTTTTCAAATTTTGCCAAGTTGTTTCCAGATTTTAATTCATTTGTAAATCTCATCACATCAGATACAAATTCACTATCTCTTGCGATTGAAATTTCAATTTGTTGAATATTTTGATTAATAACTTTTGCCATATCTCCAAATTCATCTTTGCTATCTAGTTTGATAGCTTGTGTGACTGTTGTTTCTTTGTTGAGATATTTAAAAAATGATAACAATCCATTTTGAAAGATATTCACTTCCGCTACTATCACTCTAGCGATTAATTGGATAATAATAAAAATAACTACAATGGTGGCTATTAATAATCCTATAATAAATTGTGTTGTGTTTGAAGTAGTTTGTGCAAATAAACTTCCCAAATCATGAGTTTTTTTATTGTTCGCTTTTTGCCATTTTGATAGCCCCTCTTTAAGTGGTCTCCACTCTTTTGTAAAGGCTGAATTATCACTTTTTTCTAGTACTACGTTACTGTTTAATTTATCAACAATATTGTCAGTAGCTACTTTTTGAGCACCATATAATTTATCAATTTCAAATTTTTCATAACCTTGAGAAATGTTTGAACTATTTTTTAATTTTTCTGCAAGTTCGTTAAGTTCAGAATATGCTTTTTTGAAATTTTCTTTTGCCTTAGTGTCATCTGGATTTATAATAATCCCCCTTAAGGCATTTGATACTTGTAGCCCTTGTTCACTTGTTTTTGTGATAGTTACTGCAAGCTCTCCAACTTTACTTGTACTTTCATAATTTTCTTGTAAATGCTTCATTTTTACATATGTAAAAATAGCTATCGCGCTAAGAAACAATATAGCAACAAATGTAATAACATTTATTTTTTTGCTCACATTGATGTTTTCTAAAAATTTCATTTTTTTCCCCTTTTTTAAACTAATAGAAGATAATAATTAAATAGTGTTAATAAGAGATTAAAAATAGATTAGATTTTTCAACTTGATGGCTTTTTTTTGTATGTTTTATTCTTTAAACTTTGATGATTTGGATAACTTTTTGGCTGTTTAGTAATATTGAATTTTATGCATTGATACAATGGCTTCTTCGTTTAAAGAGTTTGTTTACGAAATAATAATATATGGGATTTTTTAATAATATGGTACGCCCAGTAGGATTCGAACCCACAACCACCGGGGCCGAAACCCAGTGCTATATCCAGTTAAGCCATGGACGCATCTAATTAGAGTTGGGATTGTATCTTATAAACTTTAAAAGAAAATAATATTTAAAATTTCTTCAATCTATAATCAAGATAAAAACACTTTTAAAGTAAAATCGCAATCTATTTAGAATAAAAATTTTATACGAAATCTTCTGATTTCGCTTTAGGAAGTGATTTTATAAATAACTTGTTTTTTATAAAATGAAAATAATTAAATGAGGGATTTCCTTCATTTTTAGAAGAAAAATTAAGGACATATTACTATGGTATTTACAAAAGAAGAATTTAGTGCAAAAGTAAAAGATATACAAGGGCAAAGTTGGTACAAAAATCCAATTGGATTTGGAATTGCAAGGATTGATAGAGGGCAACTTGATGGAACTAAAACACTTCAAGCGACATTTCCAGTTGTAAATTGGAATGAAAATTTTGGCTCAGCTGCTGTTTTTTTAAATGCTCTAAAAGAAGCTGGTGAAGAGATTGATACTTTAAAAAATGAAGTTGTTTATCCTATGAGTGATACGTTTTTAACTTCATGTATTGAGACGTTTAGACCATTTATTCCAGAAGCTCGTGGTGATGCGCACAAAAATGTTCAGTTAGTTTCTCAGCTTTCAACACTTCCACGAGAACTTGGACTGAGTGCGGATGATTTTAAAGTTGTATTTATTTTTGAAGATACAGCGCCACTTACAGTAGAAGGTGTATATTTAAAATTGTACGCTTTGAGTACAGGGAAAGCACCACTTAGAAGTTTAAATCTAAATGGGGCATTTGGAAAACTTTCAAATGTAGCTTGGAGTGGAAATACACCAATTGAGCTTGATTGGTTAAGAGTAAACGAGCTTCCTTTAAAATTAAGTGGAAAATATCCTGTTATCGATTTTGTTGACAAATTCCCTAGATTTTTGGCTCATATCATCCCAGCAGATAATACAAGAATTTTAGAGAGTAGCAAAGTTAGATTTGGCGCTCAATTAGCTGCTGGTACAACTGTTATGCCAGGTGCTAGCTATATCAACTTCAACGCTGGAACTTTAGGTGCAGTTATGGTTGAGGGGCGAATCTCAAGTTCAGCTATCGTTGGAGCTGGAAGTGATGTTGGTGGTGGAGCTTCGATTTTGGGAGTGCTAAGTGGAACTGATGGAAATCCTATAAGTATCGGTGAAAACACACTTCTAGGAGCTAACTCAACAACAGGAATCCCGCTTGGTGATGGTTGTATAGTTGATGGTGGTTTAGCTGTATTTGCTGGAACAAAAGTATATTTAAGTGATGAGCAAATTGGTAAAATCAGTGTAGTAAATCCTAACGCAAAACTTACAAATCTTATGAAAGCAAGTGAATTAGCTGGATTAAATGGACTTCATTTTAGACAAAATTCACAAAATGGACAATATATCGTAACAAGAAGCACAAGAGAAGTGAAGTTAAATAGTGAGTTACACTAGGAATATTTTGAAAAACTATATTTTACAAAACGAAAACGCCATATATTATGAGTGTGGATTTAGCTGTGACAATGTAATATTTATCTCTTTAGATCAAGATAGATATTTCATCACAGATGGAAGATATGAGCTTGATGCAAAAGAAAAATGTAAAACTTGTGAAATTATTATCACAAGAGACCTTGTAAAAATAGCACGGAATATCATTAAAAAAAGCAAAATTAAAAAGATTTATTTTGATCCAAACGATTTTAGCTACGAAACTTACACACTTTTGAGTAAAAATCTACATATCACCTTTTCACCTAAACCAAATTTTTCAAAACAAAAAAGAATTATAAAAGAAGCACGAGAATTAGAGCTTATTCAAAAAGCCATGGAGCTTGGAAGAGGAGGATTTAAAAAATTTCAAGACTATTTGCTTAGTGATGGAATTTTCAAAAGTGAACAATATCTAGCTTTTAAGGCTAGAACATTTTTAAGTGATAATGGTAAATTTGATTTGAGTTTCGAACCTATTATCGCAATAAATGGGAACTCAGCAAAACCTCATGCAACTCCAACAGATAAAATTTATAATTTGTATGATTTGCTTCTTTTTGATGGTGGAATAAAATATGAGAGATATTGTAGTGATAGGACGGTAACTTTTGGAGATGATTTCTCGTCTCTTGATGAGTTTCAAAGGGGACAGATTTTTAAAAATAAAGAGAGACAAAAGGTTTATGATATTGTCTTAAAAGCTCAACAAACAGCTATTTCAAAAGCAAAAATTGGAATGAGAGCAAGTGAGCTTGATAAAGTAGGGCGAGATATCATTGATGAAGCTGGATATGGGAAATATTTTGTCCATAGTACTGGACATGGAGTCGGGCTTGATATTCACGAATACCCAAATATCTCATCAAAAAGTGATGTTGTCTTGGAGGAAAATATGGTATTTACAATAGAACCTGGGATATATTTGCCAAATGATTTTGGGGTTAGGATTGAAGATACTATTGTTTTAAAAAATGATGGAGCGGTGATACTTTAATTTGGGCGGTAAGTTTAACTTATAGCCCGAGTCTTTTAACATCTTCTATCGCCTCATCAAGACTATCTTTAAATTTATCAATATTTTTATAACCTACTGACTGAGTAAAATAATTTTCTTTTTTAGGATCAATAAAAAGTACGGTTGGAACATACTCTGGTTCAAACTTTTGTGGGTAGCTATCTTTATCTTTATCGAGCGTAAGTGGGATAAAATGCTCCTTGATTATTTTATCTACTGAGCTATCTTTTAGTGTTTTGTTTTCCATTTTTCTACACCATGGGCATGAACTAGAACTTAAAACTAAAATAACCTGCTTTTTATCTGCTTTTGCTTTTTTGATTGCTACGTCATAGTTTGTCTCATATTTCATAGATTGTACAAACTCTAGTGGAGCACCATGAGAGAATGTTGCAAGAAGTGGTAAAATTGTCATAATTTTTAAAATATTTTTTAAAATCATAGTTTTCCTTTGTTGTGAAATATTGCAAAATAGTATCTTCTTAATATTAACCGAGGATTAACCTAAGGCTATCATCATATAATGGCACACAAATTTAATAATGAGAAAAAAATGGCTAATTTCAAAAAAGTAGTAATAAGTAAAGAATCAAAAGAGAAGCTTGAAAAGTTTTACACTTGGGTGTATAAAAATGAGATTGTAAATGATGTAACACATATACAAAGTGGTGAACTTGTCCAACTTAAAGACCAAAATGGCGGTTTTTTAGGAATGGGGTATTTTAATTTTAATAGTGAAATTACAATTAGAGTGCTAAGTTTTATTGATGAATCAATTGATGAGAATTTCTTTGAAAAAAGGATAGTAAAAGCTATCCTAAAAAGGGAACATCTAAAAACTAAATCGAACGCTTATAGACTTATACATAGTGAAGCTGATTTACTACCCGCGCTTATAGTCGATTTTTATAATGGGTATTTAGGGGTGCAATTTAATAGTTTTGGGATTGAACAATATAGAGAGATGATTTTGAAGCTTCTAGTGAAGCATATAAATCCAATTGGAATATATGATAAATCTGAAAGTAGAGTTAGAAAAATCGAGGGGCTTGAAACTAAAAATGAGGTTATTTTTGGTGAAGTTGCACAAAATATTGATATTGTTGAAAATGGAATTAAATTTTCTATGAGTTTGATTGAAGGGCAAAAAACAGGTTTCTATCTTGATCAAAGGAAAAATAGGGAAATTGTTGGAAACTACATTAAAGAGGGTGATGATGTTTTGGATGTTTTTTGTAATGCTGGAGGATTTGGACTTTATGGACTTAAAAATGGCGCAATTGTACATTTTGTAGATATCTCACCAAATGCTATTACTCAGGTAAATCATAACATCACTTTAAATAATTTCAAAGCAGAAGTGACAAAACAAGATGCTTTTGATTTTATTACAAATGAGGTGACAACTCCAAACCTTTATAATGTTTTAGTTCTTGACCCACCACCTTTTGCAAAAACAAAAAAAGAATCATTTGGTGCGATTAAAGGGATGAAGTTTTTACTTTCTAGTGGACTTAAATTATTAAAACCTGATGGAATTGTTGCTATATTTTCATGCTCACATCACATAGGGATAAATGAACTCCTTGATATTTCACTAGAAGCTTCAAAAAATAGTGGAAAAATGGTTGAAGTTTTAGAGATTTTAAGAGCAGATACTGACCACCCATATATTGTAAATATTCCAAATTCAAACTATTTGAGCGGAATTGTTTTACAAGTTTAAATTGCTTTAAATAGATGAATAAAAATAAATATCTTTTTGTTGATGGTAGTGTAGATCCAAGATTAAAAATTGGTTATGGGGCGTATTTGTTGCTTGATGATTTATCTTTGAATACTGATAATTTTGGTATCAAAACAAAAAAATTTCAAGAGACATCTTCTACAAAACTTGAGCTTGAAACACTTTTATGGGCGCTACTTGAGTTAATAAATGAGGATAACTTGACAATATATACAGATTGCCAAAATATAGTTTCTTTGCCTTTAAGGAAAGAGAAGTTACTGGCTCAAAATACTCAACATCTAAAGCCAAGAACACTATTAAATCATCTTTTGTATGAAAGATTTTTTTCAATAATTGAAAATAAAAAATATCAATTTGTTAAAGTTGAAGGTCATAAACAAAAAAACCTCAAAAACAATATCGATAGGATATTTTCTAGTGTTGATAGGGAAGCACGAACTAAACTAAGAGATATTATTTGAAAAATATAATAAATTATTGGGGTCGTTATGTTTGACAGTTATAGAGATTTTATTAAAAAATATTTAAAGTTAAATACCATTGAATGGAAAATTTTTAAATCAAGATTGTCAATAAAGAGTTATCAAGTAGGGGAAACAATTTTGCATCAAGGAGATATTTGTGATGAGCTTTGTTTTATTGATTCCGGACTAGCTCGTGGATATATTATTGATGAAGAGGGTAAAGATTTTACTTGGAGCATTTTTTTTAATGATAAAAATGCAAATATGTCAAATCTATTTGTTACTGATTATGAAAGCTTTTTGCACCAAAAACCATCAAATATACATATCGAAGCTATCGAAGAGACTGTATTGATTGCTGTATCTTATCAAGATGTTCAACTTGTTTATAATAAACTAAAAAAAGGCGAGAGATTTGGACGACTTATGGCAGAAGAGGCTTATAGCCATCTTCATCATAAAATTATAGATAAGCAAACAAAAAATGCAAAAAATAGATTTGAGGATTTTTTACAAAATACACCATATTTGCTAGAGAAAGTACCACAATACCATATAGCTACATTTCTAGGTATTACACCACAACATTTAAGTCGATTGAAAAAAGAATACAAAATTAACATATGTGAATGACAAAGCTTTTTTGTTTTTGTAAGATTTGACAAAAAATAGGAGTCATTTATGAAACACATAACAATAATTGGTGGTGGTCTTGGTGGACTGACAGCAGGAGCACTATTGTCAAAAGATGGATTTTCTGTTACTTTACTAGAGCAACATAATATTATAGGTGGTTGCGCAACAACATTTCAGCGAAAAGGTGGGTTCACTTGTGAAGTTGGCTTGCATGAAATGGACGGGGTTTTTACAAATCCTAACATAATAAAAATATTTGACAAACTTGATGTTTATAAAAATGTAGAATTTAAAAAGCCACAAGAGTTTTTTAAGGTACATACAAAATATGGCGAATTTGTTATGCCAAATGGCTTGGAGAATGGAAAAAATGTCCTGAAAGAAAAGTTTGTAAATGAAAGAGATGCTATTGATGAATACTTTAGAATTGTCGTTTCAATATCTAATTGTTTTTTGAGGCTTTCAAATTTAAAGTGGCATCAATATTTGTTGTTCCCGTTTATATTTTATCCAATTATAAAATATAAAAATAAAACTGTCTCGGAAGTTCTTAATAATTTAACACAAAATGAAGAGTTAAAATTGATTTTAAATGCAAACGTACAATATTATAATGACACATCAGATACTTTAAGTTTTTTGCTTCATGCAGTTGCACAAAGCTCTTATTATCAAGGTGGAGGGCATTTTATCAAGGGCGGAAGTTATAAGCTTAGTGAGTATTTAGGGAGTATTATTAAAAATAATGGTGGAGAGGTAATTACTAAAGCTATGGTTTTTGAAGCTACCAAAAATAGCGTTACTTATACTTATAAAAACGAAAAAATTACAAAATCAACTGATATCATTATTTCAAATATTTCCCCTTATGATACTTACAAGCTTTTTGATATTTCATATAATGAAGTGAAGCAGATAGCAAATTCAATTACAACTATCTATTTTGGATTTAATCAAAATTTAAAAAGTATTTATGGACAAAATGGGTATTCAAATTTTATTTTCACAGACGAAAAACCTTTTGTATTTGTTGATTATTCACAAATTGATTCAGGATTGACTGGAAGCGATAAATCATTTGGGAGCATTTGCTTTTGTGATGAATTATCAAATTGGGATAAGTTAGATGAGGCTGAGTATCGACAAAAAAAGGAACAACTCCTTGAAAGTTATTTATGTAAACTTAATAGCTACTATCCAAATATAAAACAATATATCGAATTTTCTGAAGTTTCTACACCCAAAACTATTGCTCACTACATTAAAACACCAAATGGAACAGCATACGGATACAAGCCGACACAAAAACAATTCTTTAAAATACCAAAAGTAAAATCTCATAAAATAGATAATTTATATTTTGTTGGTCAATTTGTAATTGCTGGTGGATTTAGTCCCTCTTTGATGTCAGGATTGATTTGTTATGAAAATATTGTAAAAGAATATAAATAAAAAACCCAACCAAAATGGTTGGGTTTTGTTTTTCAAAGAAGTTAGAAATTAGTTTCTAACATTTAATTTGTGAGTTTTGATTTTGTCAACAAATTTCATAATTCTTGACATTTTCTCTTCCTCTTGTTTAATAGTTCTTTCACTATTTAGGTTAAAAATATCCATTTTTTTATCAAGGTACTGAGTTGTAAGATTCCCTTGTCTAAAGTCTTCATCTCTAACTATTTCTCTGTGAAGAGGGATATTTGTAGGGAATCCTTCAATATAAAACTCATCTAAAGCTCTTTTAGCTTTTTTAACAGCACCATCCCAATCCAATGCCCAAACAATTAGTTTTCCAACCATTGAGTCATAGTTTGATGGGATTTTGTATCCTGCATAAGCACTTGTATCGAGTCTCACCCCTGGTCCACCTGGAGTTAGGTAGTTTGTGATTGTTCCAACTGATGGCATAAAGTTTTTTTGTGGATTTTCAGCATTAATTCTAAATTCAATAGCATATCCTCTAAATTTAATCTCTTCTTGAAGGAATTTCAATTTATCACCTTCTGCTATTTCAATCATTCTTTGGATAATATCTATACCGCTAATAACCTCAGTTACAGGATGCTCAACTTGAACTCTTGTGTTCATTTCGATAAAGAAAATATTGTCTTGCTCATCAACTAAAAACTCAACTGTTCCAACACTTTCATATCCTAGCTTGAACATCGCTTTTGTTGATATTCTATAAAGTTCTTTTCTTGTTGCTTCGTTTAATCTTGGAGATGGAGCGATTTCGATAACTTTTTGGTGTCTTCTTTGGATTGAACAATCTCTCTCACCTAGATGTACAACATTTCCATATTTATCAGCAACAATTTGAATTTCTATATGTCTTGGATTTTCAACATATTTTTCAATAAAACATTCACCTTTTCCAAAATATTTTATAGCTTCATTTGTTGCACTATCAAATAATGAATCAAATTCAGCCTCTTTTCGCACAATTCTCATACCTCTACCACCGCCTCCAAAAGCTGCTTTGATAATGACAGGAAATCCAATCTCTTTTGCGACTTTAGCACCTTCAACTTTACTTGCAACTGGTTCATCTGTACCTTCTAAAACAGGAACCCCAACGGCTTTCATAGCTACTTTTGAAGCCATTTTGTCACCAAAAAGTGCAATATGCTCTGGTTTTGGTCCAATAAAAATGATGTCATTATCTGCGCAAGCTTGAGCAAATTCAGCACTTTCACTTAAAAATCCATATCCAGGATGAATAGCATCACATGAAGCTTTTTTTGCTAAAGATATGATAGTTTCATAGTTAAGGTAAGCTTGCATCGGATCACCCATAATTGGATAACACTCATCAGATTTTTTTATCCAAACACCCTCTGTATCAACTTCAGAGAATATAGTTACACTTGTAATTTCTAATTCTTTACAAGCTCTTACTATTCTAAGTGCAATCTCTCCTCTATTTGCTATAAGTATTTTTTTAATTTTCCCCATAATAAACCCCTTTTATGTAATTTTATAATTTGTGATGGAATAATAGAATAAATTCTATAAAAGTTACCATTTTTTAGCCCTTAAAATCAAAATTTGACCCCAATTTGTATCTTTTTTGTAGTTAAAAATTTATTCGCGGTTAGTTAATGTTTGTGTCCAAACTACCAAACAAAAGGTACTAAAATACTAAAAACTACCATATACTAAAACTAAAAAATAGGCTTTTTATGGATATATTAGATTTAGCTATCGTTGGTAGTGGTATTGGTGGAAGTTTAATAGCATCACTAAATAAAGATAAAGATACTATTTTGTTTGAAAAAGATAAAAACTTAGGTGGCGCAGCATCTACTTTCAAAAAAAATGGAAATTACTACAATACAGGAGCAACAACTTTTGTTGGATATGAAGATAACCATGTAGTAAAAAATATTTTTGACTCCATAGGAGTTGTTCCAAATATCTCAAAGTCAAATATTGCAATACGAGTTATTCAAAATGGCTCAGTCATAGATAGAAGCGATGATTTTTTTAGTTTTTTAGAAAATATAGATAGGATTTATCCAAATAAAAATAATAGAATTTTCTGGGAAAAATTAAATCAAATCGATAAACAATTTTGGACTTTAAAAGATATATATTATGGAAAATACTCACTAAAAAGATATTACAAAACATCTCTATTTCTAAAGGAGCTTTTTAGTGTTTTTGGATTTGATCTTTTAAAAAGTGCTGAAGGTTTTATAAAAGAGATTCTGGGAGATATTTCACAAGATTATAAACATTTTATAAATGCACAACTCCTTATTACAATCCAAACAACATCCAAAGATATATCTCTTTTATCAATGGCTCTTGGGCTTTGTTACCCATTTCATAGTGTTTATTATGTCAATGGCGGTATGGGGGAGTTAATTTTGGATATTTTAAAAGATGTAGAAGTTAAAAAAAATGAAGAGGTTTTAAAAATAAAAAGAATATCAAACGGTTGGCACATTAAAACAAATAAAAACGAATATGATGCGAAAAATGTTGTTTTAAACAGTACGATTTATCAAAGTGGAGAGTTGTTTGAGGATGAAAAAATAAAAAAATATTACAATAGTTTCCCATTTAGTGATCAAAGTGCATTTGTTATTTACCTTACCATTAGAAGTGAGGATCAATTTTTAGAACATTATCAATTTATAAACAATACTATTTTAATCAACACTATATCAAACTCGTTTTTTGTTTCATGCAGTAAAAAAACAGATGAAAAATTATCAAAAAATGGATATAGTCTCACAGTTTCAACGCACACAAAAGCACTTTTTTGGAAAAATTTATCATCTAGTGAATATCAGCTGAAAAAAGAGGAGACAAAAAATCAGATAATGGAGCATTTTTTTAACTATTTTGTTGGTGTTTCAAAAAATGATATTGTCGATATATTTACAGCAACTTCACTTACTTTTAATAGATATATAAATAGGTACAATTGCGGTGGAAAAGCAATTGGAATTAAAAATATATTTGATCTTCCTAGTGGAAATACACCTTTTTGTGGGCTTTATAATGTTGGCGATACAGTTTTTGCAGGGCAGGGGTGGCCTGGTATTTCTATTGGCGTGGATGTGTTAAATAAAGAATTAAGAGGATAAATGGAGTCTGTTGAACTTAAAATATCAAAAATTGATTGGTTGATTATAGCTACTATTGGCTCTTTGTTTGGATTTTTTATATCCCTATTTATATATTTTTTAAACCCAAATCTAAGGGAAATATCAACTATTATTTTTAGTATATTTAGTGCTATTTCAATCTCAATCTTCTCATTTTTATTTATAACTGTTTCAAATAATTTTATTTTGCCAAAATTAAATAAAAGGTTTTGGTATCTTATTAGCTTTATTTTTTCGTTTTGTTCTGGCTTTTTTGGATTTTTATTTAGTTACTTTTTTATGGGAAATTTTGATTTGCCTATTTTAAATATTGTTGATTTTTATTGGTTTGAGATCTCTATTTGTATAGGGTTTTTTACTTTTTTAGTTGGGTTGATTTTGCACCAATTTATATCTATGAAATACAAAAACGAGATCTTTAAAACTGAGATTTTAGATACCAAATTAAAAGCGTTAGAAAACGAGTTAAATCCACATTTTTTATTTAATGCACTTAATTCCATGAGTGAACTTGTCCACACAAATCAAGAAAAAGCTGAATTATCAATTTTAAATCTCGCAAAGTTTTTAAGAAACGCCATAAATAGTGATAGTTTGGTTTTGATTGATAGTGAAATAGATATGGTTAAAACTTATGTTGAGATAGAAAATATAAGGTTTGAGAATAATATTTTGTTAAAAATTATCGATGAGAGAGATTGCAAAAATAAAGAATTTGTACAAAAAATCCCAAAATTTTCAATTCAACTCCTTGTTGAAAATGGTATAAAACATGGTTTTGGTGGAGATAAATTAAGAATTGAGATAAAAATAAACAACAATTTTATAGAGGTTTTAAATGATGGAAAAGTTCCAAGTGAGATAGTTTATGGTACTGGTCTTGCAAACCTTTCAAAAAGATTACAGCTTCTAAAGATTGGAATTTTAGAATCTAAAATATCGAAAAATTTAGTAACTTTTACAATAAAAATAGGAAATAAATAATGGATAAAAATATAAAAATATTGGTTGTAGATGATGAAAAATTAGCTTTGGCTCGAGTTCAAAGGCTACTTGGGGAGTTGGGTTTTTTAGATGTTGTTGTGTTTAGTAATCCAATGCTTGCAATTAAAGAGCTTGAAAGAACAAAGTTTGATGTTGCATTTTTGGATATCTCGATGGCTCAAATGAATGGTTTGGAGTTAGCTAATAAAATTATCGAAATAGAGCCTCAAACATTTATAATTTTTCAAACAGCTCATAGTGATTTTGCATTGGAGGCTTTTAGAAGTGGTGGGATTGATTATCTTTTAAAACCTACAACAAAAGAGGATATCTTGGCTTCACTAGAAAAAGTAAAAAATTTTAGTGAAATCTCAAATAATCAAAGAAAAATAGTAGGTAAGTATGGCGATAAGATCTATCTAATTGAACTAGAGGATATCTATTTTATAAAAGCTGATTTAGATGAAGTTATAGTGCGGATAAAAGATAATGATGTGTATGTGAAACGAAAAATAAGTGATCTTGAAACTCTTTTAAAAAACAAAAATTTTTTTAGAATCCACCGCTCTATAATTATCAATGTTGATAAAATAAAATCTATGCAAAGTGTTGAGCAATCAAAGTTGGAAATAAATTTTAAAGGGATTGATGAGATAGTTACAAGTTCAAAGGAAGGTGCAAAAGAGTTTAGAGAGTATCTTGAGAGACGAAGTTTGTAAAACTTGCTTAACTAACATTTTTACAATACTAAAGGGTTTCATTTCGGGCTAAAATCTTCGCTAATCAATATGAAAAAGGATATTAAATGTTAAAAGAGCTCATTCACACTGGACTAGGCGTTGCACACATTGTGCGAGAAAAAGTGGAAACAGAAATAAAAAGATTAGAAGACGAAGGGAAGATAAAAAAAGATGATGCAAAAACTTTTTTAGAATCTCTTGAATTAAAAGGAAAAGAGGAGGATGATAGGATAAAAAATCATCTAAAAACTTCACTCAAAGAGATAATCGATGAGTTAGGACTCGCAACCAAAGATGATATTTTAAAATTAAAAGATGAGTTAAGACGATAAAAAAGTTTTTTACAAATTTAAAATATTACCAACCATTTAGAATTTATGGGGTATTTACTTTTTTGCTTACTGTTTTTTTAGTAATTAAAAAACGCGATAGTTTTTTTTATTTCAAACCATTAAAACCAAAAAAACTAAAATCAACAATTATAAATCTTGGAGCTAGTTTTATCAAATTAGCACAAGTTTTAGCAACAAGAAGTGATTTTTTTAATGAAGAGTATTTAGTTGAACTAAAAGAGTTGCATGATCAAATTCCACCTATGCAAACAAGCGATTTTGATGATTTACTCAAGAGAAATTTTAAAGAAAATCCATTTGTTTTGTTTGAAAATATCCCTATTGCATCGGCTTCAATAGGGCAGGTTCATATTGGATATCTAAAAGAAACGAGCCAAAAAGTAGCAATAAAATTTAGAAGAGTTGGGATAAAAGAGCAGGTTTTTGCTGATATTAAAATTATCAATTTTTTTAATATTTTGTTTCGACCACTATTTTCACACCACACAAAAAATTCGATAGAAGCTGTTATTGTTGAGTTTTCAAAGATGATCAAACAAGAGGTAAGTTTTGTAAATGAGCTTGGAAATTTAAAAAAATTTAGTAAGGTGTATAAAAGTAGTGGAGTTACTTTCCCTGTCCCTTTTGAAGAGTATTGCAATGACGAAGTTATTGTTATGAGTTATTTAGATGGATTTAGGTTTGATGATAAACAATCTATTCTGGAAAATAAAATTGATTTTAAAGCTATTATCTCAACCCTTGTAGATTTTTACACTACTCAAATGTTAATAAATGGTTATTTTCATGCAGATCCACATCCTGGAAATCTACTTGTGAGTAAAGATGGAAAACTTATATTGCTTGATTTTGGAATGGTAAAGAGTGTCCCAAATGAGACAAGAGTTGCAATTATTGAGCTTATAAAATCGGCAAATGAGAAAGATTATGAAGGGTATATAAGTGCTAACAAAAGACTAGGTACAATAAGTTACGAAGCACCGACAAATGAATTAGCTGAATTTAGCGAAAAGATGTTTGAGATATTTGCTAATGAAAACTTAAGTAGTGAATCTATGCAAAAATTAGCTTTTGAAGTGTTAGAGGGTACTAGAGATTTTCCATTTAAACTTCCTCAAGAAGCAATTTATATTTTACGAGTAAGTGCTATTATTGAGGGTTTGGGGACAACTTATATAGAAAATTTTAATGGTATAAAAGATATTTTGCCTATTTTACAAAAAAATATCCCAAAAGCACTAGGTGCAAACGATAGTTTACTTGATACACTTTTGAGTGAAATAAAAGATATACCATTTACGATAAAGCATTTTAAATCAACCCTAAAACAGATAAGTGAAGGGGAGCTTAAAGTTTCATTATCACAGCACCAGCTTGATTTTTTGGTTAAAAATTTAAAAAGTTATACAAAATCAACAGTTATTAGTTTGGCGTTGATGTTGAGTGGATTGTTTTTATTGATTTATGAAGATAATTTTAAAGAGATAGCGATTTTTTTATTTGCTTTTGGTATTGGAAGAATTTTATATAAATGATGTTTTTAGCTTTTCATATTAAGCTAAAAACTTTTTTAGTTTGTTTGCATCAAGAAGTCCGCTAGTTCTCCTTAGCTCTTTTCCATTTTTAAATAATATTAGTGTTGGGATTGATCTAATAGCAAACTTTGAACCAAGTAGTTGCTCTGCTTCAACATTGATTTTTGCAAATCTAACTTTGAATTGAAATTCGTTTGCAACGCTTTTAAAGATTGGTGCTATTAATTTACAAGGTCCACACCAAGGAGCCCAAAAGTCAACCACAACTGGTATTGAGTTATTTGATAAAAAGCTACCAAAATTTGTCTTTGTTAAATCTACTGGTTGATTGTTTAGGAGTGATTTTTGACAATGCCCACAATTTGCTTTTTGGTAACTCTCTTGTATTGGTAAAGAGTTTGATTTAAAACAATTGGAACAAACAATAGTTAATTTTTCCATTTTATACCTCTTTTTATGGCCAAAGTATTGGTTTTTGAGTCGGATTTTGACCAAACCATTTTTTGTAAATCCTATCATATTCCCCATTTTTTACAATTTTTTGTATGGCTGTGTTAATTTCATCTCTTAGATTTGACTCATTTTCTTTTAGTCCAATTGCGTATGGCTCTATTGTGAATGGTTTACCAATAATTTTAAACTCATCACTACTTTTTTGAGCCTTTATGGAAAGGGTTGAAAATTCCCCAGTAATTACATCAATTGCACCTTTTTCTAAAGCTTCAAGTGCTTCATTATAGTTGTTAAAATTAACAAGTTCCGATAGTGGTTGAACAATCTCAAAAACTTTCCCATTTTTACTATTTTCTATAACTCCAACTTTTTTCCCAACAAAATCCTTATAGCTTGTTGCATTTGAGCCATTTTTTCCAAGCATTGCTTGTCCATCATAAAAATAATCAATCGAAAAATCTATAATTTTTTCACTATCGACTCTATGTGTTATTGAAGCAATAACAACATCAATTTTGTTTTTTAAAATACTATCTACATAGTTTGCTGATTCCAATGTAACAAATTTTGGTTTTACACCAATGTGTTTTGCAATAGCTTCCATCATATCTATATCAAATCCGATAACTTTTCCCTCTTTGTTTGTAAATCCAAATGGATAACCACTTTGTTGTGTTCCTATTTGAATTGTTCGTTGTTTTTGTATATCTTCTAACTTGTCTGCGTTTGATATTCCTAAACAGAATAATCCAATAATGAGGATAACCTTAAATTTTTTGATAATTAATCCTTGTAGTGTTATTTTATTAAATAAATTTATTATTCATTGTATCAAAAAATAATGATAAGGCTGATTGATTGTTATTTACTAGCCCCATCTATTCCTAAATTTGATACAAAATTGTAATCAAGTTCATTATTTACACTTTCAGCATAAACTTTAATATTATAAAGTTTTGAAATTTGAATTATTGAATCTACAAGCATTTGTTTATGTGTTTCACAATTTATATCTGTTGTGTAATCTCTTGCCAATCTTATACAATTTGGATTTATATCCTTTAAGTTTTCAATCGCTATAAATTTAGTTTCAAACCTTTTAATCATTATCTCTGAACCATTTTTTTGAACTATTTTTACAAAATTATTAAAGTTTTCAGTGTATTTGGCAATGCTATATGCAGTTAAACTAAATACTAACTTATCAGCAATCGATGATTTATGATTAATTGTTGATGTTAGCCAATTTACAAACGATATATCTTGGATTGAATCGAATGATAAATTTATAGAAATCTTATGTCGAATGTTATTGTCAAGAATATATGTAATAACTTTTAAAATTACAGCTTTATCAAAATCAACTATTTTATTTCTCTCTTCAGCAATTGAGACAAAAGTACCAATTGGAATCTCTTTGTTATTGTCATCATATATACTTGCAAAGGCCTCTTGTAAAATGATTGCGTTGTTTTTTATATCTTTAATATCACCAATATAGTTCATATCAAATTTAAAATTATCAACAATATCGCAAATTAAGTCTCCCCACTGCGTTTTGTTTCTCCCATCGTCTTGCGCTTCTTTTAAGTATGCTTCATTTGGTCCAATTTGTTTTGCCATTTCATAGGCTTCATTGCAAACCGAAATAACATTTGTTATGTTGCTTCTCGAATCAAAAGATGAAATACCAATATTGGCAATGTCTAAATTCCCAATTCTGTTCCCTAGCAATTCAAATCTTGATTTTAAATTTTTTGATATATTTATTATTTCATCATTTGTTTTGTTAAGAATAATGAGTGCAAACTCTGCTCCATAAAATCTGTAAGCTTTTGAATCTTTTACATTAGATAAAATATTTGCAAAATCAACTAATAATGTATCTGTTTCGAGGCTACTATTAACTACAGCGTAATCTTTTAAATTTGATATTTTTATAAAAAATATGTGTCCACTTTGTTTTGAAACAAAACTTTCTTTCAGATTTACGTCAAATGTATGTTTGATCGGTAAATTTGTTAATCCATCAAGTTCTAGCTTTTTGGAAACACTCTCTACATCTTTTGTTAGTTTTGTAATCATATTTTTTATTTTTAAAGACATTCCGTTGATTGCTATTGACACAGTTTGTAACTCTGTTGTCCAAGGCAAATTGTCAATTTGTTCAAAATAACCATTTGATATTTTATTTGCTAGGTTTTCAATTGTTTTAAGTGGTTTTAGAATAAGTTTTATAAAAAAAGTAAGTGAAAGCATAACTACAATAAATGCAATTATTGTGTAAATTAATAATAACTTGATTTGTTCATAAAGTTTTGAATAAGCAATTCCGCCATTTGGACTTACAAAAATAACAGCTGCTGTTTTCCAGCCATCACTAATTTCACTACTTTGCGTAGACAGATGAAGTGGTAAGATGTCGATAAACCATTGAGGTACGTTTGAAAATTTTGTATCTCTTGAAGATTGAAATAAAACTTTTGATAACTTTATTTTTACCTCTTTGAAAACCGACGTACCATTATGCTCTAGGTTATATGTAATTGTTATTGAGTCACCATCTTGAAAATTTACACTAGGATTAAAAAGATATGATTTTGGTTCATTATTTAGCTTGCTGGCTTCACTATCGCTTTCAAGAAGCATGAGTTCACTTTCGATACTTTTATCACTGTTCATTACAAGCGCACCATTACCATCTTTGAGATTTAAATTTGAAATTCGATAGTTTTGTCCTATGCCATGTTCTATAATATCTTTATCAGTAAAAGAATAGAATGCATTTTCTAGTCTTATCTCCTCGTAAAATCCACTATCTGATATGGCGTTTATTATTGACCTAATCTCTGGGTCATTTTTGTCTTTAATATATGGCTTTATCATCATACCTATCGCGGTTGCTGTATCACTTGCTTTAGTTGTTGATTCCATTTGAAGGTATTCTTTAGTATTTTTTATTGATATAATCGTATTGCCAATAAATAATACTAAAAAAATTAATGTTATCATTAAATATAGTTGTTTTGAGAGTGACATATAGTCTCCTTTGTTGTTATTTTTTATCTATTAAATCTTTCCATTTTGATAGCTTATTAGCACCTACAAATCTTTCATCTTTTCCTTTGTTTTTAGCTTCCCAAAGACCATTTGCATTGAAACTATAGACAAGACTTAAATCATCTCTACTTGAAGATAGTTGCAATTTTTTGATCACATTATCTAGTACAACAGGTGATGAATTTTGATTGTGGTAATATAAAAGAACCATGTGAGCCTGTTCATAATCTGTGTTTTTTTCCAAAAGTTTTACATAAGCAATTCTAAGTTTTGATTCTTCAATACCAACTTTTAAAAGTGTAAAATATTTCGCAATCGCATAATCTTCACAATCTCCAGCTGCTGTTACTGTAAATTCTATTGGTGTTGCCCAGTAATCATTTTCTTGCCAATGTTTTATGTCTGTCATATACTTAATGGTGTTAAAAAAATCATTTACTATTTTAAGTTTTTCAAATATTTCACTTTTATTTGCACTAGTTATCATTTTATCCCAAGCTAAAAGTCTGTTATACGATTTTTCTCCATATTTGTCTTTGTATTTTTGTTCAACATCTAAAGGGAAATTATCTGCACCATTAATTAAACATATTAAAGAAATTAAGATAAAAATTATTTTATTCATTTGATAAATTTAATATATAACCACTTGAGGAGATGTTTTTTATTGATTTTTTGCCAATTTTTGATCTTAGTCTGCTTACTAATGTTTTAAATGCTTCATCTGTGATGTAGTAAGAATTGCTCCACACCATCTCTTTTAGTGTTTCTTTTGATAAAACACAGTGTTGATTTACGACAAGAGCATTTAGAAGTGAAATTTCATTATGGGTCAGCATAATTTCTTTATTGTCGTGGAGTAGTATTTTTTTATTTACATTGTATGTTATGTTATTACTAAAATTTATCTCATATGTTCCATTTTGTAACATCATTATAACCGATTGAATAAGAGCTTCCCTCAATTGTATTAACGAAATTGGTTTCAAAATGTAATCAATTAAATTTAATTTTACCATTTTTAATAAAATTTCAGTACTTATCATATGGGATATTACTATTATTGGCAAGTTTTTATTATCAATTCTAGTATTTGTGATAAAGTCAATAATTAAAGTATCATCTAATATTATTTCTGTTATCAAAATAGTTATATTTTGGGTGTCAAGGATTGTTTTTGCTTCGTTTATGTTTTTGGCAATAAATACATTATTACACTTCATGATTAGTGCATCTTTGACACTATCTATAAAAATATTATCGTTTTCAACATATAAAATAGTCACTGTTTTTAACATTTGTTCTAAAGATGCTTTATTCATAAATCGAGTATATCAATTTAAATATTAAAAACTAAGAAAAAGATTACATAAACATTACTTTAAGTTTTTTTATATATAATGCAGAGCTAAACTGTCGCGTAAAATTAATTTAGGAGAAAAAAATGAAACGGTTTTATATTGGGTCGGTAATTGTTGCATCATTACTTCATACTGTAAGTGCAGAAAGTTTAAAAGATATTGTAAAACAATCAATATCTACAAATAGTGAGATTCAATCAAATGAATTAAAAACTAAAGCATCTAAAGAGGAGATAATCAAAGAGGAGTCTGGAAATTATCCAACAATAGATTTAGATGTTTTTTTCGAAAAATCACAAACAAAAGATAGTCTAAAAAGTGGCATAACTAAACCATGGGAAAATACAGATGGTTATAGGGCAACTTTAACAATTGAACAATTATTATATGATGGCGATAAAACAGATAGTAGAATTCAGGAAAAAGAGTACAATTATTTAAGTTCAAAATATAGAACAAGTAAAAAAAATGAAGATATTACATTGGAGATGGCTAAAGCGTATATATCTTTAGCAAAATTAAATGAATTTGAACAATTGCTTCAATATGGTGAAAAAGCACATCAGAGATCACTTAATATAGCCTATAAAGCTGAAGAGATTAGTGGCGATGTTTTAGAGACTAAAAAAACTTTATCACTTATTAATACTCAAAATGATAAACGATATTCTCATGAAATTGATTATAAAAAAGCCGCTAGTCAGTTTAAAAAATTAACATCTAAAGATACTCCACAAATATTATGTAGACCAGTAATTGATGAAAAACTAATTCCAGCTACTCTTGAAGATGCAGTTAAGCTAGCTATTAAAAATAACTATAAAATAAAAGAGCAATTAGAAAATATTAAAAAACAATCGACAAAAATTACACAAGAGAATGCAAATTATATGCCAACTGTAAAGTTAAAATTTGATGCTAGTCAAGATAATGATATTGAACTTGTTGAGACAGGCGATCAAACTGAGCTTAATGGAAAAATAACAGTGAAATGGAATTTTTATAGTGGTGGAAGAGATGAAAGTAGTATTCAAAAAGAGAAAATTACTCTAGCTGAAGAGAATAAAAATCTTGAACTAGCTACTGAAGAAGTTGTAGAAAAGGTTTCTACATTATATGAAACTTACAATAGAATTCAAACAAGAATTAAAAATTTTAAAGTCGCAATCGAATTAAATAAAGAGATACTCGCTTTAACTAGAAAGCAACTTGAAGATGGAACTAAAACTTTTATGGATGAGTTAAATGCTCAAATAAAGCTTATTGACTCACAAAATAATCTAATAAAACAAGAGTTTGATTTGTATGATACTTATTATGAGTTACTAAATCAATTTTCAATTTTAGGCAGTTATATTTCTCAAAATGAAAATCAAAAATGTGAAAATGTTAAAGTTGAAGAATTAACAGCTGAAATAAATAAAAATCCAATTGATCCAATTAAAACACTTTTAGAAGAATCACCATCAAAGAAAGCATTTATAGATGAAGCTCCTGTGGATAAAGTTGTTCAGCAACCTATGGTTACTGAAGAATTGCCAGTACAGGCTCAAGATAATTCAAATATGGATGATTTTGTGAAGATTTTTAAAGACAGTAAAGTAACATTAAATGAGAAAGATATGACTATAACTTTATTAGTTACAGAGAATTCATTTACTACTCAAGAGGTAAATCCACAAGATAAATTACAAAAAGAGCTAGACTCTTTTTCTGTTCAATTGTTAAAATATTTATTAGAAAATAAAAATAAATTAAAAGAGATAAAACTACATTCATATGCTTCTTCAGAATTTAGAGCTAGAGACAAAGTTGAAGGTCAATATCAAGCCAATCAAGCTTTATCCCAAAGAAGAGCAAATAAAATTCGTGGTTATTTTATGAAAAAAGCATTTGAGCAAAATATAGATAATGCACTTGTTTTAAGTAAATTTAATGCAATTGGACATGGTTCTGATAGTTTGGTTTATGACAATAATGGCAAAGAAAATAAAACTGCTTCAAGAAGAATTGTTTTTAAATTTATTCAATAAAGGCTAGATGAGTTGAAAGATACTATAAATGAGAATTCCTTAATGACGGAAGATAGTGTGATAACACAAGTTAATACCGATGTAAAAAGTAGTGCGGATCAACCTCAAAAGCAAGCAGAAAGAAGAACAGTAGATGTTTATCTTGAGTGCTTGATGTTTATGTCAAAATATTATCAAAAAGCAGTTTCAAAAGATTCTCTTGTGTCAAGCGTATTAACTCAAGGTCTTTTTATGGATATTAATACATTTATGAAGGCATCTGGACGAATTGGACTTGTTCCAAAAGTTGTAAAAAGGGAATTAGCTCAAATATCAAGATTAGCATTACCTGTGCTGTTGATTTTAAAAAATAATCGTGCTTGTGTTTTACTTGATATTGATATCAAAGAAAATAAAGCAAAAGTTTTTTTACCAGGAATTTCAGGCGAAACTGTAATGAGTCTTGATAAACTTTATAGTGAATACGATAAAACAGCAATCTTAATAAAAAATGAATACCAATTTAAAAATAGACTTCATAAAGAGATTAATATAGACAATCCAAGACAATGGTTTTGGGGAGCAATGAAAAGAAATAGAGATATTCACATAAAAGTTATTGTTGCTGCAATTGTTATCAATTTATTTGTTATTGCTACTCCACTATTTACAATGAATGTATACGATAGAGTATTACCAAATAATGCTATTGATACATTATGGGCTTTAGCAATTGGGATTTTTGTTGTTATGGGATTTGATTTGATTCTTAAGCTTATAAGAAGTCACTATCTAGGATTAGCAAATAAAAGAGCAGATATTGTAATGTCAAATAAAATCTTTGATCATCTTTTAAATATAAGACTTGACCAAAAACCTTCTTCAACTGGGATGTTTTTAAGTAGATTACAATCATTTGAAAGTGTTAGAGAATTTTTTACTACTGCTACGATTTCTGCTGTTGTTGATTTACCTTTTATCTTTATTTTTCTAGGAATAATTTTTTATATAGGTGGACCAACTGGTTGGATTTCCGTTGGAACAGTTTTTTTGGCAGTAATGTTATCTTGGTTTATGCAAAAGCCAATAAAAAATATTATTGAAAAATCGGCAAAAGAAGATCAGATAAAACTCACAACACTCAATGAAACAGTCGCTGGTTTGGAGATTATTAAATCTATTCGTGGACAAAATAGAATGAAAGCGCAATATGAAAATTCACTAAATCAAACTGCATTTTATAATGAAAAATCACAACATCTATCACAAATTGCATCATATTTAACTGCTTTTTTATCTCAATTCTCAAATATAGCAATTGTAATAATGGGTGTTTATTTAGCTGGAATTGGTGAGATGACTATGGGTGCAATAATTGCAGTCGGTATGTTAAATGGAAGAGTTATAGGACCAATTTCTCAAATAGTATCAATGCTCATTCGATATGATAGAACAATGCTATCTTTCAAAAATATTGATCAAATTATGAGTATGGATGTTGAGAGAGATGATAGGGTTTATTTAAGTAGACCAAACTTAAATGGAGATATTGTTTTTAAAGATTTGGTTTTTTCATACAAAGATCAAAATTATGACGCGTTAAAAAATATTAATATTACTATCAAACAGGGTGAAAGAGTTGCAATAATTGGAAAAATTGGTTCTGGTAAATCTACATTTGCAAAACTAGTTTTAAATCTTTTCACACCGAAATCTGGTTCGATATTGGTTGATGGAACTGATGTAAGACAAATAGATCCTATTGATTTAAGAAAATCAATAGGGTATGTGCCTCAAGAGCCATTTTTATTTTTGGGTACGATTAAAGATAATATTACAATTGGAGAAAATTTTGTTTCCGATGAAGAGATAATTGAAGCTTCTAAAATAGCAGGATTAAATGATTTCCTAGGGAAGCATGAGGCTGGTTTTGACTTACTAGTCGGTGAAAGAGGTGATGGATTATCAGGCGGAGAGAGACAAGCTATAACATTGGCAAGGGCAATAATATCAAAACCTAAGATTTTAATTTTAGACGAGCCTACAAATATGATGGATAGCCAAACTGAGCAAGCATTTATTAAAAATATGAAACAAGTTGTTGAAGATAAAACTGTAATTATAATGACACATAAGATGTCAATTTTAGCACTTGTTGATAGAGTAATTGTTTTGCATGATGGAAATGTAATTGCAGATGGACCAAAAGATTCCATTTTAACTTCACTAAGAAATGCGGTATAGATATGTTTAAAAATAATAAAGACATACATTTTGTGAATAGCTTATATGGTCAAGCAAATGAAAAAATTCCTTTCAGGCTTGATATTTTATTTATTGCTATTGTTGCTTTTTTTTTAATGGCAATTTTTTGGGCTTCATATGCTCAAATTGATGAGCTTGCAAGGGGTCCAGGTAAGGTTATACCAGCTAGTAAAATACAAGCAATACAAAATCTTGATGGTGGAGTTGTTTCTGAAATTTTAATAAAAGAAGGTGAAAGAGTTGAAAAAGATCAGCCATTGATGAGAATCGATACTATAAGATTTGAAGCTTCACTGGAAGAAAATAGTGATTTTTATCAGTCACTTTTGGCAAAAAAAGCAAGGCTTGTCGCTGAATTAAAATTTGATATTATGAGTGATATTAGCTCAAGGGTAGAATTTCCTTCAAATGCTAATATATCAATTGAGTATAAAAATCTTGAGTCTAAACTTTTTGAGAATCGCATTAGCGAGTATACGAGTTCAATAAGAACATTAAAATTTCAGTTGCTACAAAAAAGACAAGAGTTAAAAGAGATTGAATCTAAAGAGATTCAACTACAACGAAGCCTGGAATTATTGGATCAGCAAAAAGATACAATAAGAAAAATGGTAAATTCTGGTTCAAAATCAAATATGGAACTACTGAAAATTGAAAACTCTTATAACGAAACAAGAGGTCAACTTGAAGGAGCCACGTTATCAATTCCAAGATCTAAATTAGCAATTGCTGAATCAAAAAGCAAAATGGAAGAGAAAACAAATACATTTAGAGCAGAATCCGCAAAACAATTACAAGAGGTTGAATCGGAACTTAGAAAAATTGGCTCGCGACTAATTAGCGATAAAGATAAACTTGATAAAACGATTGTAAGGTCGCCAGTTGATGGTATTATAAAGCAAATAAATATTAATACGGTTGGTGGTGTTGTAAAGTCTGGTGATACTCTAATTGAGATTGTTCCTAATAGTCAAGTTTTGTTAATAGAAGCTAAAATAGATCCAAAAGATATTGCTTTTATTAATCCAACACAAAAAGTAATAGTAAAATTAACTGCTTACGATTTTTCAATTTATGGTGCATTGGAAGGTGAAATTGTTGAAATTTCAGCTGATAGTATTAAAGATACTGATAGCAAAGAGGGGAAAAGTTATTACAAAGTTGTTGTAAGAACTGAAAAAAATTATTTAGAATATAAGGGAAAAAAATTACCAATTATCCCAGGCATGATTACAAGCGTTGATATCATTACTGGTAAAAAAACAATTATGGATTTTTTACTCAAACCAATTATTAAAACAAAACAAGAGGCGATGCATGAAAGATAAGCTTTTCATTAGCTCAGTAGTTTGTGCTGCAATTTTTACTGGCTGTGTAAGTCTAAATAGTGTTGAAAGGAAGGAAAACTTTTCCTATTCCCCTTTGCATACTGCTGTATTTTTAAACAATGAAGATGTAATATCTTCGGTTATAACTAAAGATAATATTGACATAAAAGATAATTTTGGCGATACACCTTTGATTGATGCAGTTAGAAATAATTTTACACAAACCGCTAGAATTCTTCTTTGTAATAATGCTGATAAAGAGGTAAGGGATAATAATAAATTGTCTCTCACTGATTTAGCGGTTAGAAATAATAATGCACAAATAATAAGTATGTTAAAAGATGAGAATAAATCTTTTTGTCAAATAAATCTTTCTACTAAGGTAAAGGCTGTTGCTAGTATTGAGGAGGTAAAAATTATTTCAAATCAGATTGATAATAATACTATTAGTAAAGATATTGTTCGACATAAAGAATCTAAACAGCAAAATGAATCGGAATACAATGGATTTATTTTGGCTAACACTGAATATAGTGAAGAACAAAATTCTGAGCCTGAAATAGCAACAAAATTAAAAGAATACAGTACAGAAAAATATGTTTATAGAGATAAGATCGATGGTGAATTGATCGACGATAAATTTTTAGATGCATATATTGGAGAAGATGATAAGCCAACAAAAAAAAGTTCTAAAAAATTTGCAAAAGATAATATAGTTCAAAAATCAAAAATAGTAAAAGAAACAAAACAAACACAAAAAAATGATTTTAAAGTTGAAGCTTCAAGCGATAAAAAATCTTTGGATACTAAAGTGAATGATATAAAGCTTAAAGTTGAACCAAAAAAGTCATATGAAAGTATTGTTGAAAACAAAGATAGTAAATCTAAGAAAGTTGAAATTCAAAATAGTTCTTTATTGGTTTCCACACCAAAAATTGAAGAGATTAGTGTAGTGCCTATTGTACAAATTGAGCAAAAAAAAGAACTTCTTAAAAATGACTTATCTTTGGTTGTAAAAAATGATAATAAAGAGAATAGCAAACCAACAGAAAAAAAACAAGAGAATAAAAAAGAGCAAGATAAAATCATAGATAAGCAGCCGTTGACAATCACAGATAGACTACAAATAGTTGCTTTGCAAAACTACATTAGATTCGATAAAACAACGTCTACCTTTACTACAAGTCATGCTGTATTGGATAAAAAATTTAAAATTTTACTTGATAATTTAACCTCTAGTATATATGAAATCTCCAATAATAACAATAAAAAAATAAAACAAATCGTAATTAAAAGTCATACGTCATCCGAACATAGACTGACTAATAATATTGTCGAAAGAAATTATTTAAATTTAATTTTGTCCCAAGTTAGAGCAGATGAGATTTTACAGTATCTTTTGAGTCTTAAAATTGATAAATCGATATTGGTAGCAAAAGGTTTCGGATCAAAATTTTTACTATTAAATCAAGATGGAAAAGAGAATGCTGACCTTAGTAGGCGAACAGAAATTGAAGTGATTTTTGATGAATAGTGTTAGATTTAGAGATTTTATTTTTCTTTTATGTTTGGTTATTTTTTATGGATGTTCATCAAAAAATAGCAACTACGACATAGTAAAGAAAAACAATAAATATGGTGTTAATGATGTTAATGGAAATTTAATTATTAAATATTCTTATGATATGATTTATCCTTTTGATTCAAATGGATTTGCGGTTGTTAATAATTTTGGTGGAAAGTTTGGCGTTATTGACACTAATAATAAAATTATTCTTGATATAATTTATGACTATATTGACAACTTTGAGAATGGAAAAGCACAAATTAAAATCAATGGTAAAATTGGATATGTAAATCAATTTTATGAAATTATCCAAAAACCACAATAGGCAAATTTTGAAATCCATTTTTCTTTTATTTCTTGGCTCAATTTTGCTTTTTTCTCAACCATTACGGTTTTCTAATGAAGAATTAAAATTACTAGAAACTTTGCCAAATAAAAGTCAGGTTTTTACCAGACTTGATAATCTAAAATTCCTTATCGAGGAAGTAAAAAATTACGATATAGATAAACAACTTAATCGTGTAAATTCATTTGTTAATAGAATTATCTCTGCAAGAGATTTTAAAAGTGGAGAACAAACAGATATTTGGGCAACTCCTACAGAATTTTTAATATCTGGCAGGGGTGATTGTGAAGACTATGCAATCCTAAAATATTTCTCTTTGCTTGAAATTGGTGTCCAAAAAGATAAACTTTGGCTTGCTGTTGTAAAAACTAAAAATACAGTTGAATATCACATGGTGCTTCTATATTTTGAGAATATTAAACTTCCACCCAAGGTTCTTGATAATTTAAGTTGGAAGATTCTCCCATTTAATCAAAGAAGTGATTTGAAACCCGTTTTTATTTTTAATGAAAATGAAGCTAAATTGCTCATTAATTCTACTATTGCAAATCAGATAAAATACCCAAAAGAGATAAAACAAAAATTTAAAAATCTTATAATTAAAACCTTAAATAATTAGGGAAATAACCTTCTTTTTTTCAATAATTCACTAATTTGAAACTTATATGTAACCTTTTTTTTATATAATCGTAGTAATAAAAAATGTAGGAGTTTTAAATGGCAACAATAGTAATTACGGCAAAAAATGGTAGTACGAAAGAAGTTGACAGCGCTAAGGCTAGTTCTTTAAGTTTTAAAGAAGGGCAAAGTGTTATCGTTAAGGGTTTAGACCTTTCAAAAATTAAATTATCAATTGAGGGTAAAAATATTTTAATATCTTCAAATGGTGAATCAGCAATTGTTTTAAAAGGTTTAGTAAATGTAATGAAAAAAGCTGAATCAAAAGGTGATTCGGCACTGAAATTGATTGATATCAATGGTAAGACAATTATAGTTTTTAGTAAAGTTGGTCAAATTGATAATCTTAGCGAAGAATTCGTAAGTGGTGAAATTATTAACCAATTAAATCAACCGCTTACTGCTGAAGAAATGGCTCACAAAAATCTTAAGATTTTTAAATTTAATAACCATAATGTTATATTTGTAGGCTTGGGTGACGCTGCTGCGGGTAGAGATACTGCTGCTGAAGAGTTAAATAGCTATATTGTTGCTGATAATGTTGCTGATAATATTTTAGATAATGAAGAAACTATTCAGGAAACCGACAATATAGAAACTGAAGCTGTTCAGGCTGCAAGAAAGAAATCATTAGATACAACCGCACCAACAACTCCTACTATGGCGCTTGTAAATAATGATAATACGATTGATTTAGATAATGTTACTAATGCAACTACACCTATATTTAAAGGTCAGGCTGAAGCAAATAGTACAATTGAAGTTTTCCAAAATGGAATTAGTGTTGCTACTTTTAAAGCAGGTGCTGATGGAAATTGGTCTTACACTGCTCCTCAATTACCAGATGGTAATTACTCATTTAATGCTATTGCAACTGATGCTAGAGGTAATGTGTCGCAACCATCAGAAATTTTAAATGTTGTGATTGATACAAAAGTTGAAAGTTTAGATATATCTTTAGAGTCAGATAGCTTTAGCCCTGATAATTCAGCTAGTACAAATAGTGATAAAATAACAAATAACAATAAACTAATTG
>JFJP01037142.1_pt1 | contig 42483 bp, 54 predicted proteins | sample 431651 | NCBI WGS metagenome assembly JFJP01 (sample SAMN02602958, study PRJNA72255) | Microbial mat metagenome, whole genome shotgun sequencing project. | biome: fresh water; feature: sink hole; material: water; isolation source: purple microbial (photo- and chemosynthetic) mats found in...
TTTTAATTTCATTGTTAATCAGTGATGAATTTCACTATACAAGAAAGAGGATAATAAAATCAATCAAAATCCCATTCAACTTGATTGGAGAAAAAGAAGATGATATCCATCCTGCTATGGTGTGGACTTTGTCGATGATTTCTCTCTCCCAATGCAGGATTTAAAGGTCCGGACTATTATTAAAAGGGCTCAGCCCACACAGAATTTGAGCACCGCTATATATGGTATGCCAGGTTTTTCTGAGTGAACATTGTCGTTCAATTATATGAGACAAGGGCGTCATGGCTGGTCATATTGCCATGATCGATTTCAAAAACCCGGCCCACCAGGTAGCGCAGAAAATACCGGTCATGGCTGAGACCAGGACGAGGGTACCGGCGAACCCTTTTAAAATATCCAGAAGGACTTCTCTTGACTGGATATCCAGATGGTTGGTGGGTTCGTCCAGGATCAGGAAATTTAAGAGCTGACTTAGGAGGGTAGCCAGCACTAGACGGCTTTTTTCCCCGCCGGAAAGCTGCTCGATCCGTTTTTCCACCTCATCCCCGGTGAAGAGAAAGGCGGCGCACAGGTTTCGGATGACGCCGGTGGTTTGCCAGGAGCTTGAAATCCGCAATCAGCCAGTTTTCCAGCCAGATAACTGTCCCGGAGGGCAGACGAAAATCCCTTTTCCGATTTCATAGGATTCGTCCACAGGGGCAATTACCCAGGCGGATTCAGGTTTCAGGAAATCGATTAATTCATGGAATCCGCGGGAAGGTTTGGGTGCTTTTGAAAGTTTGCATTCAAAAACCCGACGCTGCCCGGCCCGCTCCAAGACCAGATCGATTTCAGCCCCGTTGGAAGTCCGCAGAAAAGAAGGTCGCCAGCGGTCATGCTGCGCTATGATATTTTCCAGGGCAAAGCCTTCCCAGGATGCGCCTGCAACAGGATTGGCCAGGAGATAATCATAGGTTTCAATTTCAAGAAACGTGTGAAGGATGCCACTATCCCGCAGATAGAGTTTCGGAGATTTGATCAGCCGCTTTTTCAAGTTTGCTTCCAATGGCGGCAAAAGGCGAACCATATAGGTCTGCTCCAGAACGGCAAGGTATTTTTTCAGTGTAGGGATAGAGAGATCGGCCGCGGCTGCCAATTTCTGATAATTCACCGTTTGTCCATGATAGTGGGCCAGGAGCAGCCATAACCGTTCCATCACTGGAATCGGGATATTAAGCCCCAGGCCGGGAATATCCCGCTCCATGAATGTCCGGATAAAATTAAGGCGCCAGTCAAAACTATCTGAATCATTTCCCGCGAGAAGGCTTTCAGGGAATCCCCCACGGAGCCAGAGACTGGACCAGGACGAGACATGGGAAATTTCTTTCAGCAAAAAAGGGGTGAGATCGGTATAAGCAATACGGCCAGCAAGAGATTCAGTGGATTGGCGAATCAGGTCACGGGAGGCAGACCCCAGAATTAAAAACCTGCCGGGTCTTCGGTCTTTATCGATTTCCGAACGAAGCACGGAAAAAAACTCGGGCATGAGCTGGATCTCATCAAGACAGATCAATTTGTCGCGGTAATGATCAAAAAAAAGTTCAGGTTCTGTTAGCTTATTTCGATCCACCCGATCCTGGAGATCCAGATAGACGGAAGGGCTATCTCTAAGCAGCATTTTTGCGGTTGTAGACTTTCCGCATTGCCGGGGGCCAAGAATGGCCACAACAGGCGAACGGCCCAGAGCCTGACGCAGTTCTATTTCAACAGCTCTTTGAATATATCCATGCATATCGATAACCTCATTTAGTAATTTGCATGGATATTATCAAGGAGGTATGGTCATTGTCAAACTTTTCCGTGGGTTAGCAGGCTAAGGCAAAAAAAAAATTCAAGCGTTTGAATCAGCTTGGAAATCTGAATAGCCGTAAAGCAATTCAGGGATAATAGTGAATTCCAACCTATCTTAAATCGCCCGGTGATCCCGTCCGGTTTTGGACAGGTAGTATTCATAGTCGCCTTTATAGTCGGTCATTTTTCCATGGTCGATTTCAAAGACCCGGCCCACAAGGCTGCGCAGAAAATACCGGTCATGGCTGACCAGCACAAGAGTGCCGGAGAACTCTTTCAAAATCTGCAAAAGGACTTCTCTTGACTGGATATCCAGGTGGTTGGTGGGCTCGTCCAGAATCAGAAAATTTAAGGGCCGACCCAGGAGGGTTGCCAGCACCAGGCGGCTTTTCTCTCCGCCGGAAAGCTGTTCGATTCGTTTTTCCACCTCATCCCCGGTGAAAAGAAAGGCGGCGCATAGGTTCCGGATAACGCCGATGTTGCTGAGGGGAAGGACATCCTGGATCGTATCAAACACTGTTTTTTTCGGATCCAGGATATCCATGGCATGCTGGCTGAAATACCCGATGGTGACATTGGCCCCGATTTTTACACTGCCTTCGGTGGGGTCTGTGTTTCCGGAGAGAACCTTGAGAAAAGTGGATTTTCCCGCGCCGTTGACCCCGACCACGGCAATTTTATCCTGGCGGGTGATAAGTCCGGATACTCCTGAAAAAACGGCCTTTGACCCCATGTCTTCTGTTTCCCAGGTTTTCCCGAGATTTTCCAGAAGCACCACATCATCCCCGGACCGGGGGAGTTCGGAAAACTGAAACCGGATCACCTGCTGATAGGCCGGTATTTCAATCCGCTCAATTTTTTCAATCTTTTTGATCCTGGACTGAACCTGGGCCGCATGGGAGGCCCTTGCCTTGAACCGGGCAATAAAATCCTCCTCCTTGGCCAGCATTTCCTGCTGGCGACGGTGGCTTGCCAGGAGCTGGGTCATGCGGATTTCCCTTTCTCTGACATAAAAATCATAATTCCCGCCATAGGCGGTGACGGCCGCATTGGCCACTTCAACAATCCGTGAGACCACCCGGTTCATGAAATCATGATCATGACAGGTCATGAGCAAGGCACCCTTGAAATCCGTAATCAGCCAGTTCTCCAGCCAGATAATGGATTCCATGTCCAGATGGTTGGTGGGCTCATCTAAAAGCAGGACATTGGGGTTGATGGTCAGGATCTTTGCCAGGGCAATCCGCATCTTCCATCCGCCACTGAAGGATGACACCGGCCGGACATAATCGGCAGGTCCGATCCCGAGCCCTGTGAGAACGGTCTGGGCCCGTGTTTCAAGATCATACCCACCCCGGCTTTCAAATTCTTCGGCCGCTTCACCGTATTGTTCCAGAAGAACGGTCAGGGCATTCTCATCCATGGGTTCAGCCATGGCCGCTTCCATCTCCTTCATCTTTTCACCCAACGTCACCAGGTCCGATGCTGCGGACATGACCTCTGAAAGGACTGATCCACCGGACATCTCGCCCACATCCTGGGAAAAATAGCCGATTTTTACTTTTTTTGAAAACGAGATCTCCCCGCCGTCCGGTTCTTCTTCACCGGTAATGAACCGAAAAATGGTTGTCTTGCCCGTGCCGTTGGCTCCCACAAGACCTGTTCTTGTGCCGGGCAGGATCTGGAGGCTCGCATTTTTAAAAAGCATCCGGGACCCGTGCTGCTTTGATATATTGGTCAGGTGAATCATTCTTGTGCTCCCAAAAAAATGGTAAAAATACCATATCATTCGATCCTGTGGCAAGAAAAGAATCAGAACACCGGGGTTGATAAAACCTGTCCGACATATTATACCGGATTCAGAATACAGACAAAAAGGAGGATTGTTATGGAACGATGCGGCTGGGCAACAAAAGATCCTGATTATATCCAATACCATGATGAAGAATGGGGTGTCCCGGTTCATGATGATCAGAAACTATTTGAATTCCTTATCCTGGAAGGGGCCCAGGCCGGGCTCTCCTGGCTCACCATCCTGAAGCGGCGGCAAGGGTATGAAAAAGCATTTTCAGGCTTTAATGTCCAAAAGGTCGCGGGTTTTACCCCGGAAAAAATCGAAGACCTCCTTCTTGATCCCGGCATCATCCGCAACCGGCTTAAAGTCAATGCTGCCGTGACCAATGCCCGTGCCTTCTTAAAGGTCCGAGAGGAGTTCGGTTCCTTTGACGCCTATTCCTTGCGGTTTGTGGATGGACAACAGAAGGTCAACACTTTCAAGCATCTTAAAGATATCCCGGCAACCTCAAAAGAATCGGATGCGTTTTCCAGGGATCTCAAACAGCGGGGATTCAAATTTGTCGGGTCCACTATCATCTATGCCCATATGCAGGCCGTGGGCATGGTCAATGATCATCTGGTCTCCTGTTTCAGATACCGGGAGGTCATGGAATGACGGAAAAGGAAAAGGCAACCGGGCCGGGCAACACTTTTCCGGGCCGACAGTGGTCCGGCAGGTTTAATCATAAGGATACAAAGGATCTGTTACAGCTAAACCCTTCTTTTTTCTCCCTTGACCGGATCAGGGAAAAATGCTGGTGCTATATGGGGATCATCCATCCGGACATCATCTTCGGTTGCGCCGTCATCCATCTCGGGTATATTGCAAGCGCTTTTGTGTTCGGGTTTGACCGCAGGGAAAAAAGGATGATTGAGCACGCCCCGGTTTTCTTCCCCTTGGGCCAGGCCGTATTTGACCGGAATCCGGAAACCGGCATCACTTCCTATCAAAGCCTCCGGGGACGGCTCTGCCTTACCCATGATCAGACCATTACCGGCAAAAAAACCATCTCAGCCGATTTTTTTCTGCCGGGCCGGTCAATCAAAACGGATATTGAGGTCTTCGACCCAGAGGGAGGTCTTTTCCCCATGCATTTTCTTACGCCCATGGAAAATGGAAGGCTTGCCTTCACCACCAAAGCTGCCGGATTAAAAGCAAAAGGGAAAATTGTTTTAAACCGGAAATCCTTTGATCTTGATCCTGAAACCACCTTTGCCATATTTGACTGGACCAACGGTTTTTACCCCCGGCACACCTCCTGGAACTGGGCCTGCGGCGCAGGAACAGCTCATGACGGAACACCCGTCGGGTTTAATTTTTCATCCGGCGTCTATGAAAGCGGAGTCCTGGAAAATACCGTATGGATAAACGGGAAACCCGAACCAACAGGTGAGATTCTTTTTACCTATGATTCCCGGAGCCCGCATCTTCCCTGGCTGATCCAAAGCCGGGACGGCTCTATCAACCTTATCTTCACACCCGAAGGCATTCGTCGGGCCCATGACGATCTTTTCATCATCAAAAGCTATTTTATTCAACCCTGCGGTTCTTTTGAAGGCTCCATCAAAACAGGCACTTCCCTTATCCGTTTTTCCAATCTGGGCGGAGTGGCGGAAGAACATCATGCGACATGGTAAACCATTGGCAGAAGAGGAATAATCTGTCAGATTGGACTTTTATTTTGATTGGAAGTATGCAAGACTGAGCAAAAAAAGGCCAGTTTGTTTCACTTTAATATGTCAGGGATAACGGGATGCTGCTTGTAACTGCAAATGAAATGCAGGAGATGGATCAAAAAACCATCCATGCCTTTGGTATTCCAGGGCTCGTGCTCATGGAAAATGCCGGGAGAGGGGCTGTTGAAGCCCTGCTTTCAAAAATCAACACCCGGGATATAAAAAAAATTGCCGTCATGGCAGGCCGAGGCAATAACGGCGGGGACGGATTTGTCATGGCCCGGTATCTGATGGAAAAAGGATTCATCCTCACTGCTTTTCTGCTGGCTTCAAAGGAAACCGTAAAAGGCGATGCAAAGGTTAATCTTCAGCTTTTTGAAACCCTCTGTGGCCATTCCCCAGGTTCTATCCTTGTTGAAATCAAAAATGAAGCAGAGTTAAATGCCAACAGAACCCGGATTCTTCATCATGATCTGTTTATTGACGCCATCCTGGGAACCGGTCTGAATGCAGACTTAAGAGGCGTGATCAAAGATGCTGTCGAATTGATGAATTCAAGTGGAAAACCCATCTTCTCGGTGGATATCCCATCAGGTCTCAACTCGGATACGGGAAAGCCCATGGGCACGTCTGTCAAGGCCTTTGCCACCGCCACCTTTGCCTTTGCCAAAGCAGGACACATCCTTTATCCCGGAAAACTCCATACCGGAGAGCTTTCCATCATTGACATCGGCATCCCAAAATTTATTGCTGAAGAAAAAAAGAGTCAGCTCAGCCTTATTGAACGACAGGACATTGCCTCGTATTTCCCGCCAAGAGAGTTTAACAGCCATAAAGGCAGCTTCGGACATCTCCTTGTCATTGCCGGGTCCACCGGAAAAACCGGTGCCGCAGCCCTTTGTACCAATGCAGCCATGCGATGCGGAACCGGTCTTGTGACCCTGGGGGTTGCCGAAAGCCTCAATCCGATCATAGAAGGCCTTATCCTGGAACCTATGACCCATCCTTTACCGGAAAAAGAAAAAGGCTTCCTGTCTGAAAATTGTCTTAAGGATATCATAGACCTTCTGAAAGGCAAACAAGCCCTGGCCCTCGGTCCTGGCCTTGGGACACAAGAAGGTACAAAAAAACTGGTACTGGGTCTTATCAAGCAAAGCCCTGTGCCCCTGGTTCTGGATGCGGATGCCGTCAACTGCATTGGAGAAAACCCAGGAGTTCTGAAAAAGAAAACCAGTCCCGCCATCCTGACCCCGCATCCCGGGGAAATGGCAAGGCTTTGCAATCTTTCAACTCAAGATGTCCAGGTGGAAAGGATTGGTATAGCCCGAAAGTTTGCCTCAGAATTCGATGTGATCCTGGTTCTGAAAGGAGCCCAGACCGTCATCGCCCTGCCGGATGGAAAAGCCTTTATCAATCCCACGGGCAACCCCGGCATGGCCTCCGGCGGCATGGGAGACGTGCTCACCGGTATGATCGCCGGTTTTCTGGCCCAGGGCTTTTCCCCTGAAGCAGCAAGCCTTTCCGGGGTCTATAGCCATGGCCTTTGCGCAGACATCCTGTCAAAAGAAATGGGGGCATTCGGCTTTCTGGCAGAAGACATGGTCCGCGCTATCCCAAAAACCATTTTTCAGCATATCTTATGAAGCCCATAGCATCAAAAACCGCGGAAGAAACTCTTGCCCTGGGTGAAGCCATGGGCAGATTGATATCACAAGGCATGTCCATTGCTTTGAAAGGCGATCTCGGGGCTGGCAAAACCACTTTTGTCAAAGGGCTTGCAAAGGGACTCGGCGTATCTGAAGAGTATTATATCACAAGCCCGACCTTCACCCTTATCAATGAGTATCCAGCCTCACCCTTCACCCTTTACCACCTTGATCTGTACCGGCTTTCATCGTCTGATGAACTTGAATATATCGGATTTGACGATATTATCGATGACAACCATGTAATTGTTGTGGAATGGCCGGAGATCCTTAAGGACATTTCCTTTGAATTTGATATTGAACTCCATTTTCAATTTGATGAACAATACAACAGACGCATATCTATTTTTGCCTCTGGACAACCCGGGATAAATCTGTTAAGCAAATTATTTTTATAAATTTTAATAACTAATGATTCAGCGGAGTTATTATGGCCATTAGAGTACAAAAATACGGTGGAACCTCTGTCGCCGACATTGAACGCATCAACCGGGTGGCAGATCGGGTCAGCAAGGCCTATGACGAGGGAGACAAGGTGGTAGTCGTGCTCTCTGCCATGTCAGGTGTCACGGATACCCTCATTGCTCTTGCCCGGAAGGCCGCAGCAACACCTGATAAAAGAGAACTTGACGTCCTCCTTGCCACGGGTGAGCAAACCACGGCAGCCCTTCTTGCCATGATCCTCACATCAAGGGGATACCTGGCAAAATCTTTTCTAGGCTTCCAGGCAGGCATCAGAACCGACAAAACATCGGGCAAGGCCAGAATCCTCGACATTGACGGGAAAAATATGTTGAACGCCATCCATGCCGGATATATTGCCGTTGTGGCAGGATTCCAGGGTGCGGATGAGGATGGAGACATCACAACCCTGGGCAGGGGGGGGTCCGATACATCGGCCGTAGCCATTGCATCCTCTTTGAAAGCCGATGTCTGTGAAATTTTTACGGATGTGGACGGCGTCTATACCACGGACCCGAGGATCTGCGACAAAGCCCGTAAAATAAACCGCATCACCTATGAAGAAATGCTTGAAATGGCCATATTGGGTGCCAAAGTGCTTCAGATCCGATCCGTTGAATTTGCCAAAAAATATAATGTGCCCGTGCATGTCCGGTCATCATTTACTGAGGAGGAAGGAACAATGGTTGTCAATGAAACTACTGATATGGAAAGTGTGGTGGTATCCGGCATCACCTGTGATATGAATGAGGCCAGAATCACCCTGAAAAATGTCCCGGATCAGCCCGGAACCTCTGCAAAAATTTTCACTCCGCTGGCAGAAGCGGAAATCTGTGTGGACATGATTATTCAGAATACCCAGTCTAACGGCGACACTGACCTGACCTTTACAGTGCCCAAAGACGATTTTGCCAGGGCAAAGGAAATCACTGCAAAAGTAGCCAAAGACATCGGGGCATCCGAAGTGGTGACGGCAGATGATATTGCCAAGGTTTCCGTCATCGGGCTTGGTATGAAAAGCCATTCCGGCGTCGCCGCCACCATGTTCCAGGCCCTGGCCAATGAAAATATCAATATCCGGCTCATCAGCACCTCTGAAATCCGGATCTCCTGCGTCATCCTGGCCAAATATGCCGAACTGGCCGTCAGAACCCTTCATACGGCGTTCGGTCTGGATAAGGAAAATCAATAGAGAATAAAGACGCCTTTAAGATACTTTGAGGGCGTCTTCTATTTCTTTAATAACTTTCAGGGCCGCTCTGGCGGGATCCTCTGCATCCCGGATGGGGCGGCCGATCACAATGAGATCGCTTCCCATGGCAACGGCCTGACCCGGTGTGGTGATCCTTTTCTGGTCGTCGTTTTCAGTAAGCGACCAGGACGGCCTGATCCCCGGCGTTACAGCAAGAAAACCCTTTCCAAACCGATGTTTGATCTCACCCACCTCCTGCCCTGAACAGACCACTCCGGCGCAACCGGCATCATGGGCCATCTTTGCCCGGTGAAGAACGAGACGGCGCGGGTCTTTGACAAATTCTTCCTTAAAACCCTGGGCCTCCACTGCGTCTGCATCATTATCCGTCAACAGGGTCACGCCGAGAACCCCGGTTTTCCCGTTGGCTCCCAGCACTGCCCTTTCAAGCATTTTCTGGGAAGAAGAACAATGCACCGTGATCAGATCCACGCCCAGTGCCGCAATCCTTTCCATGGCCCGTTGAACCGTTGCGGAAATATCGTGGAGCTTTAAGTCCAGAAATATTTTAGCTTGGCTCAGCTTTCTGATCCGCTCCACCACGGACGGTCCCTGATCAATAAAGAGCTCAAGGCCGATCTTGAACACGCCGACTTTTCCATCCAGTATCCTGACATAATCTTCAGCCTCTTTGACGGAAGAAAAATCCAGGGGAAAAACAATATAGTCTTTGCCGGTTTTTTGCATGGTCTTATCCTTTTCTGTCCAGTTTTGAAAGTTCAATGGTGAGGCGGTATTCTGCGGAATCCATATCCCTTTTGATATTAAACCCCAGGCTCTCACCCAGCCGGATCATTCCTGTATTGGTTGAGATGACGGATCCCCAGACCTCCTCAATCCCGTATGACACGGCACAGACAAGGGCATGATGAAGCAATGTTTTACCAATCCCTTTTCCCTGCCACGCATCGGCCAGCACAATGGCAAATTCCGCCTGTTTCCCATCCGGCAGAAAAATGATGCGGGCCACACCCAGGAGTTTTCTTTCCTGTTCCGGTCCTGCAAATGCAAGAAGGGCAATTTCCCGGTCATAATCAATCTGGGTCAGTTTGATGAGCATGGATCTGGATATTCTTTTGATAGGCGAAAAAAACCTGAGGTATATAGTTTCAGGTGAAAGATCGTCAAAGAGATCAATCATCTGCTGTGCATCGCTGGGCCGTACCGGGCGGAAAAACAGTTCAGTTCCATCCTTCAGCCGGAAGGTCTTTTCCTGCCAGAAGGGATAGGGACTAATGATGAGGTGGGAAGCGGATTTCAGGTCTGTCTTTTCCACAATGACACGGCCGTGGGCTGCCATCATCCTGCCTTTGATGACTTTTACAGGATTGATGTCCACTTCCCTGATTTCAGGGAAATCCGTCACAAGGCGACTCATGCGGATCAATATTTCTTCCAGACTCTCCATGTCTATTTTTTCAATATTTCCATATCCTTCAAACACTTTTGAGATCTGTGTTTCCTCGATGACACGCCTGGCAAGAATTCGATTCAGCGGAGGAAGCGCCATGGACACATCCTTTATCACATCGGTCATGATGCCGCCCATGCCGAACCGGATGACGGGCCCGAAATCCTCATGGCGAATAGCGCTGATGGTCAATTCATAATCTGCCGGAGATTGCATTCTGTTGCTGGCTACAGGAATTCCATAGGAAGAAACAAGGTCTTTTGCCAGGTGATCCGAAAGCCGCCCCCCTCCTGACAAAATTGCCTGATCAATGATCTCACGGGCTTTTGATCGATTAATCTCCAGCCGTTTATCGGTCCTGTAGGGGATTTCCTGGAGAAGCGCCATGTTCCGGCCGAATTGATATAGATTGACAAAGGCCCGGACAGCCCGTTCCGGTGTTTCATAGGTGGCGATACCGGCCTTGTTGAACACCGCTCTTGAATCATCACGGTCAAGGCCCCCCATCCAGGAAGTGAACACCGGACAGGAGCTTGTTTTTAATATTTCGGCCAATTGCCGTGCAACAGGCAGGCTGTCAAAGGTTCCCACGGGGGAATTTAAAAGGAGAAGACCATCCACTTCAGGCGCATTCATGCAGATTTTGGCTGCGTCCACATAATGGTTGCGAAAGGATTCTCTTAAAAGGTCAATGGGATTGGTTCGGCTCCAGTTGCCCTTTAACAAAGCTTCAAGGGTGTTTACCGTTTCCTGTGAAAGCGTTGCCGGCATAAGTCTGTACCCGACCAGGGCATCCTTGGCCATAACTCCGATCCCAGCAGCATTGGAAACAATGGCCAGCCTTGATCCTTTGGGTCGTTCCTGTTTGGCAAGAAATTCCACGCAGTCAAACAAGGCCTCAAAATCATTGACCCTCAGAATCCCGGCCCTCTTAAAGGCTGCATCGTAAAGGTCATCTTCGGAAATCGGTCCTTCAGATCCGGAACGACCTGATTTCAAGACAATCATGGGTTTTATCCGCGATACAGCCCGGGCCGCACTCATGAAATTTCTGATGCCGGAAAGGTGTTCTACATACATGACAATGCTTTCCACCTCATTTGACGAGCCTAAAAAATCAATCATGTCTGCGAAACAGACATCCGGCATGGACCCGAGACTCACAAAATGCGAAAACCCGATATTTTCCCGCAGGGCCATATCCAGAACAGCAGTACAGACCGCACCGCTCTGGGATAAAAAGGCAATTTTCCCTTTCAGCGGCATCCGGTGCATGAAACTTGCGTTCAAAGAAAGGTTGGTATTTACGATCCCCACACTGTCCGGACCGATGATTCTCAACCCTGTCTTCCGAGAAATGTCTTTGATCTTACGGGCTGTTTTTATTCCATAATCTATGGACATGCCATCCATAGCGGAAATGATCACGGCTCCTCCCATCTCCTTTTCTGCACAGACTTCAAGAATGCGGGGAATGGTGGACATGGGCGTTGCAATCACCGAGAGATCAATATGCCGGGGAAGATTTTTTACATTTTTAAAGGCCTTCAGCCCCATGACGGTGTCATACTTGGGGTTCACGGGAAAAATATTTCCTTTGAATCCACCGGTCAAAAGATTTTCCATCACAGCCTCACCCACCCGGCCTTTTTTCGGGCTTGCCCCGATCACAGCAATGGACTCTGGATTGATGACCCTTTGTAAATGATAGGTACTCATATATTATTTTTCCTGACAACAGATATGACGGATCTCATGATAGGCGGTTCCCTCGCGTTTAAGCCTCTAAAATAGTTCAGAATCGATTTTATGGCAAGATGAATGACGGATAATTTAACCCTCCCGGACTTTACAAATTCACAAAGGATTGATACTGATTGAAGCTATGATAAGAACAGCAATCATTGAAGATTCACAGGCGCTTACTTCTGTTTACAAAACATTTCTAAGCGATTCGGAGTTTGACGTCAACATGTTTAATTCAACGGTTTCCGACATCAACCGGCTGATTAAACAGGGCGGCTTCAAACTGATTATCTGTCCATGCTTTCCAAAATTTCAGAATGGGCCGCAGATTGTGCAGATGATCAAGGCAGACCCTGAGCTTTCCAATTGTGCGTTTATCCTATCCACCTCCATGCAGCAGGAAAATGTCAAATCAGAATGGGATTTAAGGGACATCGATGCCATATTACTCAAACCCTTTGACAAAGAAAGCCTGATCAGAACTCTGAATAAAACCGGGCGGACCCATCCGCAAAAGACAAGACAAATACCACTTGCCCTTATCATTGATGACAGCAAAGCGGTCCGAAATACCCTTGCCACATATTTGAAGGCCTTGGATTTTGATACCCGGACGGCCGCAGACGGCATGCAGGGTCTGAAAATGGCTTCCGAACTCTTACCGGATCTGATTCTGGTGGATGTGGAAATGCCGGTCATGGACGGGTTTGAATTCTGCAAAAAACTGTCAAAAGAACCGACCATTAAACATATTCCCACCATTGTGGTCTCCGGAACCATTGATGAAACACAATTTCGAAAAGGCTTCAGGGCCGGAGCCATTGATTTCCTGGAAAAGCCGGTGTCCCAGCCAGCCCTTGCCGCCATCATTGAATCCGTGTCAGTCAAGGAAAATTTCAGTTCCACCGGAACAACGGTAATCCTGAGCAAAGACGGCACATTAAGCTCTATCTTAAGGAAAACCCTGAATTTTTTAAATTCCAGCATCAATACCTGCACCACTCTTGACGAGCTTGAAACCTATCTTTGCGTCACAACCCCGGATATCATTATCCTGGATCTTTCTGAAAGTGAAGACAAGCTCAGGGTGTGCATGAGGACCCGGACGCTTATAGGAAGCGACTCACCGGTCATCATTGCCGTGGCCGACGAAACCGACAGAGATATCATGTTCCAGTGTTTCAAATACGGGGCCACTGAATTCATTATCAAACCCTTTGGCCGCGATGAGGTAAAGGCAAGGATAGAAAACCACATCAAATTAAAGAGACTTCAGGATGAACTGGTTCAAAAAAACAAAATCCTTGAATCCCTGGCTTACAAGGACAAACTCACAGGGCTCATGAATCGCCGCTATTTTGACAAGGCATTAAAAGATGAGATTGCAAAGGCACAGACTGGCAACACAAACCTTTCCTTCCTCATGATCGATCTGGACAATTTCAAACAGGTAAATGATGCGTACGGACATGATACAGGTGATGCGGTACTGAAAGAAATCGCCTCCATCATCATCGACAATGTTCAGGGCAACGCTGTTTCCTGTCGTTACGGCGGTGAAGAGTTCTGCATCATTTACCCTGACACCAGTCTTGTCGAGGCCATTAAAAACAGCGAAAAGATCAAGCGGTTCTGTGCATTGAAACCCATTTCCAGTCATCGGATTTTTCAGACTATCAGTGGTGGAATGTCTTCATTTCCTGAAACTTCTTCTGCCGAAGATCTGGTTTCAGATGCAGACAAATGTCTCTATAAAGCAAAAAAAGCCGGTAAAAACAGGATTATTGCCAATATTGAAACTTTCTCACAGGACAGTTAACCTTAAACACTTTTCATCTTCAGGACATTATGAAAGAAGACACATACATTCTGACCATGCTGGTTGAAAACGAACCCGGCGTCACCGCCCGGATTGCAGGACTTTTTGCCGGGAGAGGCTATAATATTGAAACCATCTGCGGAGCGCCCACAGCCAATCCGAAAATGTCCCGGATCACCATTACCACAAAGGCAAGGCCCCTTCAGTTTGAACAATGCATGAAACAGATCAAGCGCCTGGTTAATGTGATCAAACTTAGAGACATGACTGGGGAAAAGGCGGTAAAGCGTGAAATGGCGCTGATATGCGTTAAAAAAAGACCTGAAGCGGAAGAAGAGCTGAGCCGGATTATCTCGGCCTATGAGGGTCGGATTCTGGATGACAGCCCCCATCTCTGCATTTTTGAAGCGGTGGGCAATGAATCTGCCATAGATGAACTCTTGACCCTGCTGGAGCCTTTCGGGATCAAAAAGCTTGCAAGATCTGGGGTATTGGCCCTTTACAAGGAGTCTGATACAGAACTGGAACCCCCTTTGTCAGACCCATTGGCTTTGTGAACGGATCGGGCCTTTTCGGTCAAACATGAGAAAGGAGGTTTCCTGATTCAGAGCCTCATAATACCCATACCCGGATCGACCTGATTTTCTATGGCCTGAAACCGGACTCATGTTTTCATACAACTGTCCCATTTTTTCTTTTAATTTTTCAATCCGGTCCAGAAGCTCTTTTAATGGATTTTGTGGCTCAACCGGTTGCGCCGCTGGGGCTGTCAGGGGAAGAGGGGTGAGAGTGAATGGGCGGCGTTGAGTTGAAAAAAGTATATCGGTCCGAGACATTTTCTCTTCCCCGGCTTCTATCTTATCGGACCGTGAAGCAAGATCCATCTCCTGAACAGCTCCCACTTTCCCGTTTTCAAAAAGGAAAATACCCGTGCTTTTCAAGCGGCCCTGCAATTCATTGTCCGCCTTTGTCATGTCAAATCCTGTAGCCGCATTCTGTAGTGAAATGGCGCCAAAGCCCGCATCCTTAAGAGAACTGAGCCGGTCCTGCCCTTTTTCATCTTTTGTCCAAACCGATAATTGTGAAAAAACCGCATCATTTTCATCAATCCAGTTGTTCTGATCTTCATCAAAGGCGCTGAGTTCCAGAAACCCGTTACCGGTTCCGGGACCGAACAATTCCGAACCATTATTGATGATATGATCTCCATTTTTATCAAAGGCCAGGAACCCGCTGCCGGGAGAGACAAAACTGATATTTTCCATTTTTCCGTCATTATTGAGGTCAAACTCAAATGTTGCATCTGTCAATTGTGGCGCCTTCCCATCCAGGCTGATCACCAGGGGGTCAGTCAGATTGATTCTTTCCTGCCATCGTTGAACCAGGGTCTCTTCTTCTGTTCTTGATAAAAAGGCCCTGTCAAGGGACATGTCGAGTGAAAAGGTGATAACCCTTCCATCTTCGGTGGTCACCTCACCGGAAGATTGAAAATTCACGCTCTGTTCCTCAAAATGAAGCTCTGTTTTTTTCACTGACAGTTCCCACATGGCAGTCGAACCGGTTTCTCCTTCGGTTTTTGGAGTCGCTGGATCTTCAGGCAAAGGAGGATTGGCATATGAAAGGTCTATATCCTTTTTCCCCTCGATACTTTTTATGATGACGGCTTTGTCCATGACACCGCCGATAAGACGCTCCATGGAGGATTGTTGTTCATATGAAACCGTTTCCCCGGTTGCTTTTGACATGACTTTTGATTTGCCTGTTACAGAAAAGGAATACTGAGACTGAAACGCCTCGTTCCTTTCTTGTGAAATACTGACCCGGTCCACAACCATCTGCGGAAGGCCCTGAGTTTCCTGCAACCGGACCTGAGTCTGAGTCTGGCGGACAGTCCGGGTCTGTATTTTGTCTTCCAGTGTCAGACCCATTTCTTCTGTGTGGCTGTCTGAAAAAAAAACCATGCCTGAACTTGATATTTTCATGACACATTCCCTCCCTGAAACTGCTATGCCTGCTTTTTAAAAAATATCGGCAGGAAAAAGACAATTCTTGATGGAAATAAAAGCAGGATTCAGTTTAAAAAATCCCTTTTTACCCCGAAGATTCATATCAAGGGGTCTAAGATAATGGTTGAAACCTCTTAAGCATTAATGATATCTAATATTATTTTATTAAAAATCGGAAAATTATAATTCATAATGACTTACCAGAAAATTGAACATATTGCATCCGGTCAGTTCAAGACCGGAAAAGCCGGGGCAGAGATATTTCAGGCCTATCTCGCCACATGCCTCGGGGTTACCCTATATGACCGCACCACAAAAACAGGGGGCCTGATCCATATCCTTTTGCCCGAACCTCCCGGATTTTCAGATCCGGAATTTCCTGAAAAATATGCCTCGACAGGTATTCCTCTTCTGATCGGAGAACTTCTAAAACTGGGTGCAAATCCGGAACATATCCGGGCTGTCATTGCAGGAGGGGCTCTTGTAGGTCCTGTAAGCCGACAGGACGTTGACCTTGATATCGGCGGAAGATCGGCCGATATCGCCGTATCCATCCTTGAAAGCGCCGGAATCAAAATTATCAGATCAGAAACCGGGGGATTCTTTACCTGTAGGCTTGAGCTCAATATGGCCACCGGCGAGACGACCATCAATCCGGCCTGGATGGACATCTGCAAGTCTGAAAATACATTTGCCGCACCCACCATGGAAAATATTTCCAGAACCATTGACACCCTTAACCCCATTCCCCAGGCTGCATTGAAAATACTGAGGATGTCCCAGTCTTCACAATACTATATCATGGACATTACAAATGAGCTGGCCAAAGATCAGGTACTTTCAGGGAAGACCCTGAAGCTTTGTAATTCAGCACTTTTTGCAGGACTTCTGAAAATCGATTCTCTTAAGGACGCCGTGATGCTCCTGGGGGAAGACATGCTGATCAAATCCATCATCACGGCAGCGGTTCAGAATTATTACAGCCAGACCGGTATTTCCGGCTATTCCCTGTGCAGAGGCGGTCTTTTTTTCCACGCTGTCGGTGTGGCGGTCCTGGCTGAAAAAATTGCAGAAAAAACAGGCCAATGCTCACCCAAATTGGCCTATACGGCAGGATTACTTCACGACATCGGGAAAGTGGTTCTCGATCAATATCTTGCAGGCAACGCTCCTCTTTTTTTTAGAAAATTGAGCAGGGAAACTGAAACACTCATCACGTCGGAAAAAAAAATATTTGGGATTACGCACTGTGAAACAGGAGCTGTCCTGGCGAAAAAATGGCATTTTTCAGACAGTATCACCGAAACCATCCAGTACCACCATATCCCGGAAACAGCAAAAGACAACAAGCTGCTGGTCTCCATCGTCTATCTTGCAGACCTGCTCATGGAAAAATTCAATACAGGATTTGATCTGGAAAAAATGCAGACAAAAAGCCTTGATCCAGCCCTTGATCATCTTGGATTAAGGATGTCTGATCTTCCGGACCTTGTGAATTTAATCCCTATGAATACCGTTAACATGGATGATCTGCATATCTCACAAAAGGCTGAAAAATGACGGGCATGCATAAAAATCTGAGAAACCTGCCTGGAGTGGATCATCTTCTGGAAAGTGCAAAAAAGGATGCCGAGTTTTCAGATATCCCCAGAAGTGTCATTCTTGATTCCCTGAGACAAGTTCTGGATGGGATGAGAAAAGATATCCTGGCCGGAACCGATTCTGTAATCACGGATGAGATCATCCTCTCAAACGCCTGCTTTCTTTCAAAAGAAAAAATCAAGCCGAGGCTTGTCAGTGTTATCAATGCAACCGGCGTGGTGCTTCACACCAATCTTGGCCGTGCACTCCTGTGTGACGATGCCTTGAATCATATCTCTGCTATTGCAAAAACCTATTCCAATCTCGAGCTGAACATAGACACCGGCAAACGGGGAATCCGCTATGAAGCTGTTGACGGGCTGATCTGCGAACTGACCGGTGCTGAGAGTGCCATTGTGGTCAATAATAATGCCGGGGCTGTGCTTCTGGCCCTGAACACCCTTGCCAGAAATAGAGAAGTGGTTGTTTCAAGAGGAGAGCTGGTTGAAATCGGTGGTTCTTTCCGCGTACCGGATGTCATGGAAAAAAGCGGGTGCATCTTAAAAGAAGTCGGTACCACCAACCGAACTCATCTCAGGGATTATGAATCAGCCATTTCAGAGAACACCGCTCTTTTTCTCAAAGTTCATACCAGCAATTACAAAATTGAAGGGTTTACCACCAGCGTAGCCTTGAAAGACTTAGTAGGGGTCGGCCAAAAAAAAGGGGTTTGTGTCATGGAAGACCTTGGCAGCGGTACCCTGATCGATTTTTCAAAATATGGCCTTCCCCATGAACCCACCGTCGGGGATGCCGTACGATCCGGTGCGGATGTGGTGACCTTCAGCGGGGACAAGCTTCTGGGCGGACCCCAGGCTGGGATTATTATCGGGAAAAAAGAGAGCATTGATCAAATCCGGAAAAACCCGCTGACAAGGGCCTTGCGGATTGACAAACTCACCCTGGCAGCCCTTGAATCCACCTTAAAATTGTACAGGGATGAAGAGAAAGCTGTACAGGATATCCCCACCTTGAGAATGCTGACCATGCCGTTTAGTGATATTGTTAAAAAAGCCGACATCCTCTTTCAAGCCATTCAAAAGGCCATTGAATCTCTTGCCGACATCAAATTTTCCAACATGAATTCAAGGCCCGGCGGAGGATCATTCCCGGAACTGGATCTGCCCACCCGTTGCGTCACGATCCAGCCCCTGAACCTCTCCGTCTCAAAACTGGAAACTGCCATGCGCCTGTCCTCTCCGGCCATCATCGGCAGAATAGAAGGCAACCGCTATATTCTGGATCCGAGAACGATTCAGGACGGTCAGGAAACTATTATTTCATCAACCTTAGCCAGGATACTGAAAGAAAAATGACACCCAGATTTACATCAAAAGAAATTCATTTTCTGAAAACCGATTCTGATGATTTTGACATTAAACCGCCTGAAATCTATTTTTCAGATCTTCTCCTGGCAGATACCCCAGGCCTCCAGGCCTTTCAAAAAAGGCTGGAACAAGCTACCATCCCTGATGAAAAATTTTTATGTGCCGTGGTTCAGATTTCACAGGACGCCCCCGAAGCCATCCGGGAAACTGCCAAAGAGACATTTGAAGCTGCTTTCAACTTATTTCTGGATCATGACCGGGGCATATGGGAAAGCCTTGATGAAACATCCTTCATCTTTGCTTTCTGGAATTATGAAAATGAAGAAAAAGCATCCCGGATCGTTCTTTCATTAAAAGAGGGATTGTCCAAAGGCATCCACGCCGATGTTCTCGTTGGCACGGCCAGGTTCCCATACCATGATTTTGAAAGGTCAAAAGCCTTTGCCAATGCCCTTAAGGCCATCGATCATGCGGCTTTTTTCGGGCCCAACACCCTAATCCCGTTTGACGGGATTTCACTGAATATCTGTGGCGACCGGTTATATCATTTAAATCACTATGATCTTGCGATAAAAGAATATGAGGAAGGCATTCGGATCAAGCCACATGACATTAACCTGATCAACAGCCTTGGCGTCTGTTTTGCTGTTTCAGGAGAACTTGACAAGGCGAAGGATCAGTTTGAAGCTGCCATGAAAATCAATCCGGATGAGGTGATGGTGATCTATAATATCGGCCTTCTTCACCAGATAAATGAAGACCTGGACAAAGCCGTTGCCTATCTTCGAAAGGCCCATGCCATAAACGACTCTGTCTTTGAAGTCGAACTGCTTTTGGGCCATCTTCTGTTTAAAAAAGACCAATTTCATCAGGCCCTGCCCCATATTGAAGCGGCAGGCAGAATCAACCCGAAGTCAAGCCTGGTTTACAGGATTAAAGGAGAAATTTTCCTTTCCGGGAACAAACCGGAAAAAGCCGGTCAGGAATTTAACACCGGCATAAAACTGAACCCTTCCGATGCCGTTTCCTTATCCGGATATGCAAAATGCCTGGAACTCCAGGACAAAAACCTGAATATTGCCCTTACTTTTGCCAGAAACAGCATCGCCCTTGAGCCGGACAATCCCTTATTCGGGGAAAGACTCAGAACCATCCAGGAGAAAATTGATGGGGTTCCTCCTGAGGAAGATATTATTAAAACAGCTTAACCATATTTAATCGTAAAGATAGAAAACCATGAAAAAGATAATCCAGCAATCGGTTGATGACAGCATTGCCATAAAAAAAGAATTCTTTGCCAGAAATATGGAGAAGATAGAAACCTGCGCCGATATTATAACCTCTGCCCTTAAATCCGGCAAAAAGATTCTGTTATTCGGAAATGGTGGCAGTGCGGCAGACTGCCAGCATATTGCCGCCGAATTCATCAACCGATTCCGGATGGAAAGAAGGCCTTTGCCTGCCATGGCCCTGACCACAGACACATCAATCATCACCAGTATCGGCAATGACTATTCCTTTGACGATATCTTTCTGAAACAAATCCAGGCCTTTGGAAATAAAGGAGATATCGCCCTCGGTATCTCGACCTCCGGCAATTCTCCCAATGTCATCAAGGCTGCTGAGGAAGCAAAACACAGCGGTCTATTATTGATCGGATTTTCAGGAAACAAAGGCAAATTAAAAGAACTGAGCGATTTCCCTTTTTGTGTCAACTCAGAGATCACCGCCAGAATTCAGGAAGTTCACATCCTTCTGGCGCACATCCTTTGTGATCTCACGGAACGGATGGTTTTCAATGAAAAATAATTCACCGCTGGATTGCAGCAAGCTGAAGACATATTCCATCAAAGACAGACAAAGCAAGGTCAACATAAAGGATTTTTCTTCACCCTGGCAAAAAGGAGGCCTGTTTTCAGATTTTCTTTCGACACTACCATCCATCCTGGCCGGGAATGATCTCCGGGACGTCATCAGCGCCATCAGCCTTGCGGCTAAGAACAATAAAGAAGTCTGTTTCGCCATGGGCGGTCATGTCATCAAAACCGGCATGAACCCCATCATTATTGACCTGATGAAAAAAAACATCCTGACCCTGATCGCCATGAACGGGTCAGGCATTATCCATGATCTTGAAACCGCCATGGTAGGACAAACCTCTGAAGATGTGGCCATTTCAATTGGAGACGGCAGTTTTGGCATGGCAAGGGAAACCTCTTCCTTTCTCAATCAAGCTATTCAAAACGCAAAGCAAACCGCCATCGGGCTTGGAAAAGCAGTGGGTGACCTGATTCTGAAAGAAAATCTGGATTTTAAACACTTAAGCCTAACCGCCACCGGTGCCGACCTTGATCTCCCAATAACAGTCCATGTGGCCATGGGCACGGACATTATCCACATGCACCCGGATTTTGATGCCGGTGCCTGTGGAGCTGCCTCGCATTTTGATTTCAAACTCTTTGCATCCAGAATTGCCCGGCTTGAAAAAGGGGTGTTCATCAATGCCGGATCAGCCGTGATCCTGCCCGAAGTCTTTTTAAAAGCCGTCACCCTGGTTCGAAATCTCGGTTATACCCTGAATGATTTTACCACCCTCAACCTTGATTTTATTCGCCATTACCGCCCCATGACCAATGTGGTGAACCGCCCGACACTGGGAAAAGGCAAAGGTTTCAGCCTCGTTGGCCACCATGAGATTCTGATTCCCCTGATCGCCGCCGGGGTAATTGAACAACTTTAAAAAATAACAGAATAAAATCCTGACTTGAAAATCATGGCTTTCATCCTTATATTGTTTTTTACTTTAACCGATAAAATATGAGGGAAAAAATATGCCCATATATGAATATAAATGTAATGCCTGTGGCAAAAACTTCGAAACCCTTGTGATGGGGAAAACCACTCCTGAATGTCCATCCTGTGACAGCAAAAATCTGTCAAGGCTCATGTCTGCCTGCGGATTTGTTTCAAAATCATCCGGACCTTCCGGCGAAACAACATCCAAATCGGCAGGGACTTCAAGCTGCGGCAGTTGTGCATCCTCAAGCTGTTCCTCCTGCGGGATGGGATAGGAATTCATGAAACAAAACCTGATTATCGGCACCCGGGGAAGCCAATTGGCCCTATGGCAGGCTAATTTTATCAAATCGGAAATTGAGAGCCTTTTCCCTGACCTGAAGGTTGAATTGAAGATCATCAAGACAACGGGGGACACGATTACAGATCGACCCCTCGCCCTTGTTGGCGGCAAGGGACTCTTTGTCAAGGAAATCGAGAATGCCCTCCTGAATAATGAAATTGACATAGCCGTCCACAGCATGAAAGATATGCCGGGTGAGATTCCGGAAGGGCTTCAGATTGGTGCCATTCCGAAAAGGGCAAACCCCTTCGATGTTCTGATTTCAAGGGATGGCTCCCTTTTTAAAGACTATAAAAAAGGGGCTAAAATTGGTACATCAAGCCTCAGACGGGCTTCTCAGCTTAAGCACCTTCGCCCTGATATCACCATCGAATCCATCCGGGGCAATCTCGATACGCGGATCAGAAAACTCAAATCCGGAGACTATGACGCCATTGTTCTGGCCGCAGCAGGTCTTTTGCGTCTCGGGCAGGAAAAAGAGATTACCGAATATCTGGATCAAACTGTCATGATTCCGGCAGTTGGACAGGGGGCTCTTTGCATTGAAACCCGAAAAAATGATCCGGATATTGAAATAATTTCAGCCAAACTGGATCATTATGGCACAAGAATATGCGTGGAAGGAGAACGGGCCTTTTTAAGACGGATCGAAGGGTCCTGCCATATCCCAGTAGCCTGTTTCGGAAAAATTGTCAAACAGGAGGTATGGCTGACAGCAGTTGTTGCCTCTGAAGATGGAAAAGAAATTATTAAAGAACACATAGCGGCGCCATTCGACAAGGTAAAAGAAAATGGCCGAACACTGGCCGATCTGATCCTTGAAAAAGGCGGGAAAAAAATATTGGAGAGTTTGAATTCAAATGGCAACTAAGACCGGAAAGGTGTTTCTCATTGGTGCAGGCCCGGGTGATCCGGGTCTTTTAACGATCAAAGCCAAAGAATGCATTGAGGCTGCGGATATCGTGGTCTATGATTATCTAGCTTCCCCCCTCTTGCTGAAATATGCAAAAAGAGAGGCGGAGGTGATATATGTAGGAAAAAAAGGTGGGGATCATACCCTTTCTCAGGATAAAATCAATCTTTTACTCATTGAAAAGGCAAAGCAGGGATTTGATGTAGCAAGGCTCAAAGGCGGGGACCCCTTTGTGTTCGGCCGCGGTGGTGAAGAAGCCCAGATGCTTCTCAGTCATGGTGTCCCCTATGAGGTGATTCCGGGAGTTACGTCGGCCATTGCAGCGCCGGCCTATGCCGGGATTCCAGTCACCCACAGGGATCACGCCTCCTTTGTATCCTTTATAACAGGCCATGAAGATCCCACAAAAGAAGATACGAGCATGCAATGGGATATCTATGCCAAATCAAATGCCACCCTGGTTTTTTTAATGGGGGTTAAAAATCTTGAAAATATAGTGAAGAACCTTGTTGAAAACGGCAAGCCTTCGGACACACCGGTTGCCCTGGTCAGATGGGGAACCACACCTCAACAGCAAACCGTCACCGGCACCCTTGAAACCATTGTTGAACGGGTGAGGGAAGCAAAGCTGAAATCCCCTTCCATTATTATCATTGGTCATGTGGTTTCTCTGCGGGATGAACTTGCCTGGTTTGACAACCGTCCTCTTTTCGGGAAACGAATTGTCATAACGCGGGCCAGAACCCAGGCCAGCAACCTTGTGTCACAACTATCCAAGCTGGGTGCCGCCTGTATTGAAATCCCGACCATAGAAATTTCACCGCCCGAAGACATAACCCCTTTAAAGGAATCCATAGAAAACCTCAAACATTATGACTGGATTGTCTTTACCAGCGTCAATGGCGTAAAATTCTTTTTTGACACTCTGTATGAAATGGGAAAAGACGTAAGAGCCTTGGGGCATCTAAAATTTGCCTGTATCGGCCCTGTGACGAAGGAACGATTAAGAGACCACGGTATTGTCAGTGATATTCTGCCACAAACCTATCAGGCGGAAAGCGTGATTGAGGCTTTCTCCGGCGTAGAAATCAAAAATAAAAAAATATTACTGCCGAGAGCAAAGGTTGCCAGAACTATTCTACCTGAAGAATTGGAAAAAATGGGTGCCAAGGTGGATGAGGTCACAGCATATGAAACCCATCTGAACCAGGAAGGGAAAAAAGAGCTGATGGAACTTCTCAAGAACCATGAAATTGATGCTGTCACCTTTACCAGCTCTTCAACGGTTTCCAATTTCATGTCTTTTTTTGATTCTGAGGATGAAAAAAAATTATTAAATAATATTGTTTTTGCAAGTATTGGCCCCATCACATCGGACACAGCTCGATTCCTTGGCATTGAACCCGATATTGAAGCCACCGAGTTTACCATTCCCGGACTTATAGATTCATTGCTGAACTATTATGAAAGCCATAAATAATGATCGCCGGGAACCGCACCATAAATTATCTTCGTATCTCCATTACAGACCGCTGTAATTTCAGGTGCCGCTACTGTATCCCCTCCACTCCCTTCTCAGTGATTGAGCATGAAAAAATTGCCAGATATGAAGAAATTCTGAGGATTGCGAGGATTGCCTGTAACCTTGGGATTACCAAAATAAGGATTACTGGAGGGGAACCTTTTGTAAGAAAGGATATTTTCTCTTTTCTGGAACAATTGTGCGCCATTGAAAGCCTAAAAGATATCTCCATTACAACAAATGGATCTTTGCTGAATCGTGAAAAAATCGAAAAACTGATTTCTCTTGGTATCAAACGCCTGAATTTCAGTCTGGATACACTGGATCCCGTCAAATTTGAACAGATCACCGGCAGGGACAGGTTCCAGCAGGTATGGGATGCTATTTTCACTTCCCATGAACTCGGAATAAGTCCAGTTAAAATCAATGCCGTCATTTTAAGGGGTATTAATGATGATGAGATTGAAGCCATCACCGCCCTGACGCTGAAATATCCTTTCCATATCCGATTTATCGAATATATGCCCATGGGAGATTCTGCTGTTGAAAAACAACAACAGGTCTTAACACAGGAAATAAAGACGTTAATCGAATCCCGGTTTGGAGAGCTTAAACCTGTCAAAAAGGGATCCAATGACGGGCCTGCCAAAAAATTTCAGATTAGAGGGGCAAAAGGAATTGTCGGATTTATCACTCCCATCAGTTCCCATTTCTGCGCAGAGTGTAACCGTCTCAGGCTCACATCAAGGGGAACCTTAAGACCCTGCCTCCTGAACAATTATGAAAAAGACATCATCAACCCGCTTCGAAACGGCGCATCCGATGATGAGCTTAAAGAGATCATTCTTGCTGCGCTGACAAAGAAGCCTTCTTTTCATGGCCTGTCCGACCCTTCTACCAAAGGCATTCCCATCAGCCACATGACGTCCATTGGCGGATAATTTTCCCAGCCCGATTTTTAAAAAATATTTATAATGATTTTTGATTTTTTTTGATTTCGCGGTGTCTATGGATAATAGAAAAGCAAATACCGTTTATATGCTTTTTTATTAATACCAAGTTGGAGGAAGAAATGAAGAAATTAATTACCATCAGTACAACAGCCCTTTTTTTAATTTGTTTTTCCACGGTACCCGCCCGAGCAGATAGAAAAACCATGGAAGGATTCATGCTTGGGACCGGGGTTGCTATCCTTGGTGCTGCAATCATCCACGGCATGAACGATAATGACAGGCCTCAGTATTCCAGACGTCACTCCCCACCCCCGCAAGTTTATATTGAATACAGGGATGGTCACAATGACGGATATCGCGGGAGGCATCACAGGAGACATCATTATGACAGGCCGGACGGCCACTGGAAAATTGTAAGAGTATGGATTGAGCCTGTTTGTGAAAGAAGGTGGAACCCGGCCCATTATAATCACAGGGGAGAATGGGTTGAGGATCGATATGAGAACTTTGAAATATCAGGAGGATATTATCAGGATCAACGTGTATGGGTGGGCCGTTAAATAACATAGACGCAGCATTTGATGTATTGTGGCCAGACTCGAAACAAACGCAGATAGAATTACTGAACAAGATCTGGTTGAAAGGCTGAAAAAGAGACAGAAATGGGCTTTCAACCATCTTGTTTCCTCATACCAGGAAAGGCTTTTCAAACTTGCCTATGGTATTACACTTGACCGCGAGGACAGCCTGGAGGTCGTGCAGGATGTATTTATCAGCGTATATAAAAACATTCAGACCTTCAGGCAGGAGTCAAGCCTTTCCACGTGGTTGAGAAAAATCACAATCCATCAATGCCTAAACTGGAAACGGAAATGGAAAAGAAGATTTAAATGGAATCACCGATCCATTGAATATGAAAGTGATTTTGAACAATTTGATGAACATATAAATAACAATGACCCGGAAACACTATTTGGGGAAAAGCAACTGGAAGATAACCTTATGAAAGCGATCCAAACCCTGCCTGAAAAAAATAGACTTGTTTTTGTACTGAATGCCATTGAAGGACTTTCATATGAGCAAATTTCAGAGACCCTCCATATTGAAAAAGGAACCGTCAGTTCAAGACTTCATATGGCAAGAAAAAGTCTCATCGATTTCCTGGAATTGAATTAAGAATAAAGAGGATTTCTTATGAAAAATAAATGTACCCTATACGCATCGGAAGATATCAGCCGGTTCATTGATGGCGAACTTTCTTTTGATCAATGCCAGTCTTTTGAACACCACCTATCGAACTGCAGAGATTGTAGTCGCATAGTTGACCAGTATAAGTCCGTATCCTTTGCGTTTTCACGTCATACCGGTAGACAATCAATGGGGAGTGCAACTGCCATCAATCTTGACCCCAAACTTGAAAAAATGGTGCTGAAATCAGAACAAAAATCCTCTGGAAATAATTCCGGACTTTTTGGCAAAAATATTTACCTGAAACTTGCAAGCATTATGGCAGTGTTAATGATCGGCCTTTTTCCGTTTGACGAAGACCTGCTAAAAGATCCCTCGGGTCCGAGTGCCATCGTTAATTCTGTTGATGCAGAATATGCTTCCGTTATGATTATTGAAACTCAAACAGAAAAACATACCATTATCTGGTTTTCGGAAGAAACCTGATTTAAAAGAGGGGGTTATGATCAGTTCAGTAAAATTAAGATTCATCCTCACGGCCATTTCATGCATATTTTTGTTTTTACAACCGGTGTCGGCAGGCTGCCAGGTATTAACGGATGTAAAGGTGATTCACGCCTCAACTGGGGTCGAGCAACCCGACTCAGGTCTTAAAGGTATTATCCAGGAGCTCAAATCCATCTTTAAATATACTTCCTACAGGCTGCTGAACGAGCAGCGATTTAATCTGAACTTTAACCAGGAAGGATTGGTTAATCTTCCGGGAAACAGAACGCTTCTTATTTTGCCGTCTGACACGGATGGTAAAAGGATCCGGTATCAAATCCATATTAAGAAAAATAATAACCCTATTTTTCAAACCCAGATACTGTTGAAAAACAACAGCAGCATTACCATTGGCGGGCCTGAACTCGACGGTGGCATTCTTCTGATCAATATTACCGGCGTATTGCAGTAACCCCTTTCCTTAAATATTAAATCCAGTAATTGAAAAAAATCTGGCAACAATGTTTCTACAGAGCTATAATAAAATATTGTAACTTTCTTTTTCCTTCAACTTAAACAAGAGAAAAGAAAAATATGAATGAAAATAAACATTTGACCATTCCTCAAACGATTTTAGAACGTCTGAAGCATAACGAAATCATTGCAAGAAAATTTCATGAGACTGAAATCAGTATTTTAACCATCTTAAATTTCCAGGATTTCATCGAAAAACTGTTATCCGAAATCAGTTCAAAATTCTCAGTTCCTTACACTTGGATTTCCATAATTGAAGAAAGCAGTATCTCAAAGTATCTTCGCAATATTCAAAATTCACAACTTCTTCAAACATCAACAGCCTTTTTATTAAAAGAGGATTTTTCTGAAATTACCCGGAACCGGCTTAAGCCTCTGTTGGCCAACAAAAATATCGACCGTTTTAAAGTAATGATTCCAGAAGCTGCAGAATATAAAATCGGTTCCATCGCCATTGCCCCCATCACACTTGATGGTGAAGTTGTGGGGAGCTTTAATCAGGCGGATCAGGATATTTTCCGCTTTGAACCTGGGATAGATACATCTTTACTGGAACAATTGGCATTGAAGGTTTCTCTTTGTCTCTCAAATGTAACCGCGCATGAACAATTAAAATTTCTGGCATTTCATGATCCGTTGACAGGGCTTTTAAACCGGGGCGTTATGGAGAGAATTCTTGAAAGAGAGTTTCAGCGATCCAGAAGATATCACATTGATTTGACAGTTCTTTTTCTGGATCTGGATGATTTTAAATCCATCAATGATAATTTCGGACATGATAATGGGGATCTTGCATTATGCCATACTGCAAAGTGTCTGAATTTGCTCAAGCGCGATTCCGACATTGTGGCACGGTTCGCTGGGGATGAGTTTGTGGTCATCCTGCCTTCAACCAATATCAGCCAGGCCGAAAGCTATATCAACAGAGTGAAACAAAAACTCGCAAACGAACCTTTATACTCAGGCGTAACTCCTTTTTTTGTTCAATTAAGCCATGGCATATCTTCCATATTTGAAAAAGGAATGGATTCATCCGCGATCCTTTTAAAAGATGCGGATAAGAAACTATACAAGGCTAAACAAAATAAACAAGGCCGAAATTCATTACCAAAATAAAAACTCCCCGGCAACATCAAAGCTGCCAGGGAGTTAGTTATGCTTTTCAGCATTTTTTATTTGTGTTATCAGTCCAGAATCAATTCAATCTGAACCATTGGCGCCACATCACCTTTTCTGGGTCCAAGCTTTGTAATTCTGGTATAGCCTCCCTGTCTTGAATCAAACTTTGCTGCAACTTCATTGAAAAGTGTATGAACAACATCTTTTTCACGAATAAAGGCAAGGACTTGTCTTCTAGCATGTAAATCCCCTCTTTTTGCAAGGGTTACCATGTTATCCGCAATAGATCTTAATCCTTTCGCCTTTGCTTCAGTAGTTTTAATTTTATCATGTTTGAACAGAGAAGTTACCATGTTCCTGAACATAGCCTTTCGGTGGCTTGATGTCCTGTTTAACTTTAATACTGATTTTCTATGTTTCATGGAATGTTATTCTCCTTCCTGATTATTCTCATCATCTTCTGGTGGCTCAAAACCTTCCAGATCCATACCGAGTGAAAGATCCATGGAAGATAGAACTTCCTTTATCTCATTCAAGGATTTTCGACCAAAATTTTTGGTTTTGAGCATTTCACTGTCTGTTTTTTGAACCAATTGATAAATAGTGTGAATTCTGGCATTTTTCAAACAATTGGAACTTCTGACAGACAATTCAAGCTCATTAACGGATCTGTAAATATTTTCGTTTATTCCTTTAGAAGCTTCATCTTTACTATCTTCAACATGTTCCGGCTCCATATCCTCATCAAAGTTGATAAAAGGACCCATCTGTTCCTTGAGGATTTTTGCAGCATATGCAACAGCATTGTCCGGCGTCACACTTCCATCTGTCCATACTTCGAGTGTCAATTTGTCGAAATCTGTTTTTTGCCCAATTCTAGAAGTTCCAACAATATATTTTACCCGCTTGATTGGAGAAAACGCCGCATCAATGGGAATTGTTCCGATGGGGGCATTATCATCTTTATTCGAAGATGAAAGGGCGTACCCTTTGCCTGTTTTTACAACCATTGTCATATTCAGCACACCCTTTTTAGAAAGAGTGGCAATATGCTGTTCAGGATTTAGAACTTCAACCCTGCCATCAGGACTCACAATATCTGCACCTGTGACTTCGCATTCACCCTTGACACTCAATATTAATATCTTGTCTTCCGGATCATCAACCTTGAGCTTCAGTTCTTTAAGATTTAAAATAAGTTCGGAAACGTCTTCTCTAACATCAGAAATCACGCTATATTCATGAAGAGCGTCATCAATTTTCACAGACACTATGGCAGCGCCATAGATGGATGAAAGTATAATGCGTCGAAGAGAATTTCCGATAGTAATACCATATCCTCTTTCAAGGGGTTCGCATACAAATTTACCATATGTTGAAGTTGTTGTAACGTCAAGCTTCTCCGGCTTGATCATCTCTCGCCAGTTCACATATGCAAGTTTTTCAGATGACATTCATATCTCCTGAATAAATATTTGGAATAACCATATCAATGGCTTGCTTATTTGGAATAAAGCTCAACAATTAACTGTTCCTGGATGGGAAGGGTAATATCTTCACGCGCAGGAATCCCGACAACTTCACCTTTGAAGTTTTCTTTTTTGATTTCGATCCACTGTGGAATTCCGCGACGGACGATTGCATCCAAAGAATCTGAAATCGCTTGAATCGTTCTGCTCTTCTCGCGAAGTTCAATCACATCACCTTTTTTTACCTGGTATGAAGGTATATTCACTTTTTTACCATTCACCGTGAAATGATTATGTCTTACAAAATGCCTGCCCTGATTTCGGGAATTAACGAATCCCATTCTGAAAACTGTATTATCGAATCGGGTTTCCAGAATGCTTAAAAGATTGGTACCCGTTATCCCTTTGCGGCTATCTGCTTTTTTAAACGAAAGCCTGAACTGTTTTTCAGAAAGCCCGTAAAGCCGTCTGACTTTCTGCTTTTCTCTGAGCTGAATCCCGTAATCCGACAGTTTCCCTCTCCTCTGGCCATGCTGGCCAGGCGGATATCCTCTCCTATCATAACTGCATTTATCTGAAAAACAGCGATCACCTTTCAGAAAAAGCTTTAAATTTTCACGTCTGCATTGCCGGCAAACCGAACCTCTATATCGTGACAATGTTTTTCTCCTTTATCAAACGAGTATGTTTATACTCTTCTTCTCTTGGGTGGGCGGCATCCATTATGGGCAATCGGGGTAACATCCTTGATCATGGAAATATTGAATCCAATCGCGTGTAACGCTCTTAAAGCTGATTCTCGACCAGGCCCCGGCCCTTTAACAAAAATTCCGACGTTTTTCATGCCCTGTTCCAATGCCTTTGCTCCAGCATCTTCTGCCACCAGTTTTGCTGCAAAAGGTGTGCTTTTTCTGGAACCTTTGAATCCCTGCATACCAGCGCTTGACCATGAAACGGTGTTTCCCATCTCATCTGTAATGGTAACGATTGTGTTGTTAAAAGTGGATTGAATGTGCACAACTCCGGAAGAAACATTCTTTCGTACCCTTTTTTTGGTTACAATTTTTTTAGACTTTTTTGCCATAATTAATAGTACCTTTTAAATTATCCTACTTTTTCTTTTTAACTGCAGTCCTCTTGGGACCTTTTCGAGTTCTAGCGTTTGTTTTAGTTTTCTGACCCCGGCAGGGAAGGCCTTTACGATGGCGAAGTCCTCTGTAACATCCGAGATCCATAAGTCTTTTAATACTCATGGAAACTTCACTTCTAAGTTCACCTTCAACCTTGTACTCAGAGTCAATAATTTTCCTGATCTCATTGACCTGTTCTTCCGTCAGATCATTTGCTTTTGTAGTAGGGTCAATACCTGTTTTTTGAAGAATCAGCTTTGACCGATTTCTGCCTATACCATAGATATAGGTCAAAGCGATCCATGCATGCTTATCTTTTGGTAAATCTACTCCTGCGATACGTGCCAAATTTCCTTCCCCCTATCCCTGCCGCTGTTTATGGTTCTTATTAATACAAATTACCCTCAGGACGCCACGTCTTTTTATGACTTTGCAATCTCTACAGATCTTTTTCACAGATGCTCTAACTTTCATCTATTCGCTCCTATCTTATGATTCTCATATCAAAAAAATTCAATATTTATTTATACCTGTATGTAATTCTACCCCGGCTTAAATCATAGGGTGATATCTCTACCGTTACTTTATCCCCTGGTAGTATTTTTATAAAATGCATCCGCATTTTGCCTGAAATATGAGCAAGCAGTACATGCTTGTTTTCAAGCTCTACTCTGAACATGGCATTGGGCAGCGTTTCCAGTACTTTCCCGTCAACTTTGATGGGTTCTTCTTTCGCCATAAATGCATCCAACTCCTATAATAATGTTTATAGAACGTTTCAGGTTCTGCCTTGTATTCTTTTGCCACCGGATCGACCCAGAAATCCCTGGTAATTGCCTGTAATCAAGTGGGATTCAATCTGGGAGATTGTATCTATGGACACGCCTACAACAATTAAAAGGGCAGTTCCACCAAAATAAAACGGAATGTTAAATTTTCCCATCAGTATAGTCGGAAGAACACAAACGGCCGATATATAAAGCGCACCCCCCACAGTAATTCTTGTCAGCACTTTATCAATGTATTCAGATGTTTTTTTACCGGGCCGGATTCCAGGGATATATCCACCGTTTTTTTTCATGTTTTCAGCCACATTTTCCGGATTGAACTGAACTGCTGTATAAAAAAAACAGAAGAAAGCTATAAACCCAACATAGAGAATATAATACCAAATGGTTCCAGGGCTGAACATTGCTGCTACGGTTTGCATGAACGGAAGGTTTGAAAATTGAGCTAAAGTTGCCGGAAACATAATAATCGAAGAGGCGAAAATCGGGGGGATAACTCCTGCAGAATTGATTTTAAGAGGCAGATGGGATGTCTGTCCACCATACATTTTTCTACCTACCACACGTTTGGCATAATGCACAGGTATCCGCCGCTGAGCCTGTTCCATAAAAATTACAGCCGCAATAACCGCAACCATAAGGACAATGATCACAATAAGCGTAAACAGTCCAATTTCACCCGTTGTCATCAGGCGTACCGTATTCCCCATGGCATTTGGCATTCTTGCCACGATACCGGCAAAGATAATCAATGAAATTCCATTACCAATGCCTCTTTCCGTGATCTGTTCCCCCAACCACATGATAAATGCAGTTCCTGCCGTAAGCGTGATAATGGTCACAAGCCTGAACCCCCACCCAGGATACGGAACAATTGCGATCCCTGCGGGTGAAGTCATGGACTCAAGCCCCACACTGATCCCCAAGCCCTGAATAATACTCAATATCACCGTACCATATCTTGCCAGTTGGGTTTTCTTTTTCCGTCCTGCATCACCTTCCTTTTTCAATTGATCAAGGTATGGGACAACCACCGTCATCAGCTCAAGGATAATTGAAGCGCTGATATACGGCATGATCCCCAATGCAAAAATGGAAAGTCTTTCCAAGGCACCACCGGAAAACATATTAAACATGGAAAACAGGGTACCCTCAGTGCTGGCAAAAAAAGAAGCAAGAGCTGCACCGTTGACTCCTGGTGTGGGAACATGAATTCCCACCCGATAAACAAACAGCAAAGCAAGCGTAATAAAAAGCTTTCTTTTAAGTTCAGGAAGTTTAAACAAGTTCTGGTAGCTGTTTTGGATCATTTATGAATTCCTTACATCGCTTCTATTATTATTCTATGCTTCCGCCAGCGGATTCAATTTTTTCCCTGGCAGATTTCGAGACAAGAACGTTTTTCAAAAAAAATTTTTTTGTTGTTTCGCCCTGCCCCAGAATCTTGACGCCATCAAAACGGCCTTTAATTATTTCGATTTTTTTCAGGGCTTCCACATCAATTATTGAACCATCCTCAAATAAATCCAACTCTGTTATATTTAAAATGGCATTATGTGTTTTAAATATATTACAAAAGCCTCTTTTGGGAAGTCTTCTGTACAAAGGCATTTGACCGCCTTCAAAACCAGGCCTTACGCTACCGCCAGCCCTTGCTTTAAGGCCTTTATGCCCTCTTGTGGATGTCTTTCCCATTCCAGAGCCAGGTCCTCTACCCACTCTCTTGCGTTTTTTTCTGGAACCGAGTGCAGGAGTCAAATCATGAATCTGCATATTACACCTCCTCTACTTTCACAAGATGAGAGACTTTCTTAATCTGCCCCAAAATAACCGGATCAGCATTATGTTCAACAGTATGGTGCATTTTTCTTAACCCCAGAGAACGGACAATCCGACCATGTTTGGCCGGTCTTCCGATTGTGCTTCTGATTTGGGTGATTCTAATTCTATCAGTCATATTGACAACCTCTTATAAATCTTCAGATCTAAGACCACGGCGTTTTGCCACTTCTTCCTTTGTGCATAGGGATTGAAGGCCTGCAATTGTAGCTCTTACAATATTTTGTTTATTATTTGTTCCAATACACTTGGTCAAGATATCCGTAACTCCGGCTGCTTCAAGAACAGCACGTACTCCGCCACCGGCAATTAGCCCGGTACCCGGGGAAGCCGGTTTCAACAATACACGACCTGCGCCTGCCTTACCTACGACTTGAAAAGGAACGGTGCCATTCAGTACAGAAACCTTAACCATACTTCTTTTTGCTTTTTCCAAACCTTTTTTTATTGCCTCAGGAACTTCTGTTGCTTTCCCGAGACCATACCCCACGCTGCCTTCACCGTCCCCAACAACAACGAGTGCGCTAAAGCTAAAGTTTCTTCCACCTTTTACAACTTTTGCAACGCGGTTAATTCTAACCACCTTATCAATTAATCCACTTTCTTCAATCTGCTGTCTTGCCAAGGGTTTGTCCTCCAAAAATTAAAAATTCAATCCGGCTTCACGGGCTCCGTCTGAAAGCGCTTTAATGCGCCCATGATATAAATATCCATTCCTGTCAAGAACCACTTTTGTAATTCCTCTATCAAGAGCCCTCTTTCCGACGAGATTCCCAACAACCTTTGCAATTTCAACTTTCTTGCCTTCAATATTTTTATCTTTGAATTCTTTATCAAGAGTTGATGCTGACACCAATGTGGTTCCGAGTGTATCATCAATGATTTGGGCATAAATGTTTTTTGAACTTCTGAATACGCTTAATCTCGGGCGATCCTGATTGCCACAAATCGTCTTCCTGATTCTTTTTTTTCTCTTAAGCCTAGATAAAAGCCTTTGTGATGTATTTCCCATAATCTTTATATTCCTGCCTATTAGTCTTTACCTGCAGTCTTACCAGCTTTTCTGATAATTCTTTCATCTGCATACATAATCCCTTTGCCTTTATAAGGCTCCGGTGGTCTTAAATCTCTTATGTTTGCTGCAATCTGGCCAAGAATTTCCTTGTCAATTCCAGTCAAAATGACCTGTGTATTATTTTCTACACTTACAGATATCCCATCCGGAATTGTAAAGTTTATCGGATTGGAATAACCCAGATTCAGTGTGAGATTATTTCCCTTTGCTTCCGCACGATACCCTATTCCCGAAAGAATCAGCTTTTTCTGATATCCGGTTGTGACACCAGTTACCATATTGAAAATCAAGGCTCGGAATAATCCCTGCAAAGCCACCTTTTTCTTATCACTTGTATCTGTCTTTACATTTACAACGCTTTCATTGATTTCAAGTTTAATAGCCGGATGCAGTTGTCGCTCCAAATCGCCTTTGGGACCCTTGACGGAAATCATATCACCATTAAGGGTAAATTTAACTTTTTCAGGAAGCTGTACCGGCTTTTTTCCTATTCTAGACATATATTACTCCTGTACTACCAAACGTTAAAAAGAACCTCACCGCCGACATTCGCTTCTTTAGCCTGCTTGTCCGTCATCATGCCTCTTGAGGTTGAGACAACTGATATACCAAGGCCATTTAAAACCGGCTTAATCAGTTTAGATTTGCTGTAAACCCGCCGAGACGGTTTACTGACTCTCTCAATCCCAAAAATTGATGGTTTTCCATCCGAGACATATTTTAGATAGATACGGATTGATCCCTGCACTTCATTTTCAAGGTATTTATAATCCTTTATATATCCTTGCTCTTTCAACACCCGAACCAGTTCCAACTTGATCTTTGATCCGGGGATATCCACTTTGGCAAACCCTGCTTTACCACCATTTCTGATGCTTGTCAGCATGTCTGCAATTGGATCACTCGTTGCCATTTGAAATCTCCTTAAAATACGCTGCTATTATCTTGTGTTTTAATCTCTGTAAATCACCAGCTCGATTTGGTAACACCTGGAAGCTTGCCTTCTGATGCAAGTGTCCGGAAACAGATTCTACAAATACCAGCTTTTCTGATAAATCCTCTTGGTCTACCGCATAAGGGGCATCTGTTATATGCTCTCACAGAAAATCTTGGTTTTCTGCCTGCCTTTACGATCAAAGCTCTTTTTGCCAAGCTTTCCTCCTTAGAATCCTTAATTTTTAAAGGGCATTCCTAAAAACTTTAGTAATGCTTTGCCTTCTTCATCTGTTTTGGCAGTCGTTACCACCGTCACATTAAGACCCTTGATACTTTCAGTCTTATCATAATCAATTTCAGGGAATATAATATGCTCGGTTATCCCGAGAGTGTAATTTCCCCTGCCGTCAAAACCTTTTCCTGATATTCCCCGGAAGTCCCTGACACGCGGTAAAGTGATATTCACAAGCTTCTCAAAAAAATCAAACATCTTTTCCCTGCGCAAGGTAACTTTGCATCCGATGGGTAGACCCGTCCTGAGCTTAAAATTTGCAATCGGTTTTTTAGCCCTTGTAATGACTGGTTTCTGGCCAGCAATCAATGCAAGTTCGGAAGCTGCCGCCTCTATGATCTTGGGATTTTTGACAGCCTCTCCCAGCCCCATATTCAATACTATTTTCTTAAGCTTAGGAACTTCAAATACGTTTTTGTACTGAAACGTTTCCTTCAGCTTAGGAACAATGTCTGTATTGTATCTTTCCTTAATGGTTGACATGTATAATCTCCATCTTTGGTCTTAAGAATCTATCTGCTGATTGCATTTTTTACAGATTCTTACCCGATTTCCATTTTCCAGTTCTTTTATCCCGATTCTGGTCGGTTTGATACATGAGTTGCACATAATCATGAGATTCGAGATAGCCACCGGCATGGTTTTTTCAACAACTCCACCTTGTGGAACTTTTTGTGTCGGCCTTTGATGACTCTTTACAACATTTATATTTTCGATAACGACCCTATTGGTTTTTTTAACAACTTTCAGCACTTTACCAATCTTGCCTTTATCTTTACCGGTCAACACCTTAACCTTGTCATCTTTTTTTATTCTGATTTTCATAGCATCCATGGGATTTTTCTCCATAACCCGGGTAATTAAAGCACATCAGGTGCAAGAGAGACTATCTTCATAAATCGTTTTGCTCTGAGTTCTCTTGCGACGGGTCCAAATATGCGGGTGCCTATCGGCTCATTTGATTTAGCCAAAATCACAGCAGAATTATCATCAAATCTGATCATTGATCCATCAAGTCTGGATATCTCTTTTTTGGTTCTGACAATAACAGCCTGAACAACGTCTCCCTTGCTCACTTTTGCATTCGGGATGGCTTCCTTGACAGAGCAAATAATGATATCACCAACACTTGCGTATCGCCTTTTTGATCCTCCAATGACCTTTATGCAGTACAGTTCCTTTGCACCGGAGTTGTCTGCCACAGTTAGTCTTGTTTCACTCTGAATCATATCTCAACTCCCTTAATCAAATAGCTCTTTTAACGATTTCACAGACTCTGAAACGTTTAAGCTTGCTCAAAGGTCTTGTTTCGATAATCTTAACCGTATCACCGACCTTGCATTCATTTTTCTCATCATGAGCATGATATTTTTTAAACTGTTTCATGAATTTTTTATAAACCGCGTGGGGTACAAATTTTTCAACCTGAACGACAACCGATTTATCCATTTTATCGGATACGATAAGCCCTATCAGTTCTTTTTTATTTTTTTTAATTGTTTCCATAGTAGTATCTTCGTAAATTAGCTAATGTTTACATTCTTTTCTTTAGATAATGTATAAATCCTCGCGATATCCTTTTTGACAGTTGAAAGTACTGCTGTATTCTCAAGCTGGCCAACCCTGTTCTGAAAGCGAAGGGTAAAAAGCTGTTTTTTTAACTCAAGGAGCTTTTCTTTCATCTGATCTCTTCCCATTTCCTTTATTTCACTGACTTTCATTTTACTTGCTCCTTTCCACAAACCGGGTTTTAATGGAAAGCTTTCTTGCGGCTAATCGCAAGGCTTCTTTGGCAATTTCACGGGAAATGCCTTCCATTTCATAAATAATTTTGCCCGGTTTTATTCTGGCCACCCATGCATCTGTAGCACCTTTACCCTTACCCATTCTGACTTCAGCAGGTTTTTTTGTAACGGGAATATCAGGGAATGATCTAATCCAGCTTTTCCCAGCCCTTTTTGCATGTCTTGTCAATGCAACTCTTGCTGCTTCAATCTGTCTCGCGTTGATATATCCACATTCAACCGCCTGTAGACCATAATCCCCAAAATTCAGAGTATTCCCTCTATCAGGAGAACCGGTTGTTCTGCCGCGGAACTGTTTACGGAATTTTACATTTTTTGGACTAAGCATTTCTAAATTCTCCTAATCGACTTTATTTCGCCATCATTTCTTCACCTGGGCTTAGCACCTCGCCTTTAAAAACAAAGGTCTTGATACCGATGAGCCCATAGGTGGTTTTTGCTTCAATAAAGCCGTAATCAATATCAGCCCTTAACGTATGAAGAGGAATACGACCCTCTTTATACTGCTCAGTTCGTGCCATTTCAGCACCCCCCAGACGACCAGAGCAAATAATCTTGATCCCTTTAGCTCCAAATCGCATGGCAGAAGATACGCTCCGTTTCATTGCTCTTCTGAAAGCGATTCTTCTTTCCAGTTGTAGTGCAATGTTTTCTGCTACCAGTTGAGCATCAATTTCAGGGCGTCTAATCTCTTTAATATCGATCAACACATCAGAAGTGACCATTTTTTCAAGTTCTGCTTTCAAAACTCCAATATCGCTTCCTTTTTTCCCGATAATAATTCCAGGCCGTGCTGCATATACTCTCAGCCGAATCTGTTTTGAAAACCGTTCGATTTCAATTTTAGAAACACCTGCATGATATAATTTCTTTTTTAAGAATTTTCTGAGTTTGAAATCTTCTTCAACAAAAGTGGCATACTCTTTATCTGCATACCATCTGGAGTCCCAAGTCCTGATAATGCCTAATCTTAAACTGGTCGGATGTACTTTCTGGCCCAAGCTTTATTCCTCCTATTTGGCAGTTGATTCAACGATTACAGTTAAATAACTGGTTCTTTTCAAAATTTTGGATGCTCTTCCCCTGGCTCTCGGTCTGAACCGTTTCATAGAAGGCCCCTGATCAACAAAAATGTTTTTGACAACCAGCTTATCCACATCCAGCTTATTATTATTTCCGGCATTAGCGACTGCTGACTGCAAGGTCTTATGCATAATTTCAGCAGCTTTAAGTGGCATAAACTTTAAAAGCGTCAGCGCCTGACCCGCATTTTTACCTTTAATTTCATTAATGGGTAGCCTGAGTTTCAGTGGTGAAATACGTGTAAATCTTGTGATTGCTTTAACTTCCATATCCATTTCCTTTAATCGGACCAGAGATTATCTCTTGGCTTTTTTATCTCCTGCATGCCCCCAGAATGTTCTGGTAGGTGAAAATTCACCGAGTTTATGACCCACCATATTTTCTGAAACAAAAACCGGTATGAATTTTTTTCCGTTGTGTACAGCAAATGTGATTCCGACCATTTCAGGAAATATTGTAGATCTTCGAGACCAGGTCTTAATCACTTTATGTTTAGCTTGACCTGTATCCATCACTTTCTTTAAAAGATGCTGTTCGATGTATGGTCCTTTTTTCAATGATCTTGGCATAATTTATCACCTATTTATTTTCTCTTAGCTCGTCTTTTAACGATAAACGGTTGGGTTCTGGCATTGTTTCGTGTTCTCTTTCCTTTTGTCGGAATACCCCAAGGTGTACAAGGCTGACGGCCACCGGAAGATCTTCCCTCGCCACCGCCCATTGGATGGTCAACCGGGTTCATAGCAACACCACGCACAGAAGGCCTTTTTCCTAGCCATCGGTTACGGCCAGCTTTTCCGATTTTAACGTCACCGTGTTTTTCGTTACCCACTCTTCCAACTGTAGCCTTACACTTCAGGTGGACCATTCTAACTTCGCCTGAAGGAAGCAAAACCTGGCCATAACTGCCTTCTTTTGCCATCAGACGAGCAAAACCACCTGCGCTTCGAACAATCTGCCCGCCTTTATTCTGCTTTAATTCAATATTATGAATTCGTGTACCTGTTGGAATATTTTCTAGCGGCAAGCAATTGCCGGGCTTAATGTCTGCTCCCGGACCAGTTTCAAGAATATCCCCCACTTTTACTTCAAGCGGGGCTATAATGTATCTTTTGTCACCATCTGCATAAACCAGCAAAGCAATTCTTGCGCTTCTATTAGGATCATATTCTATGGCTGATACTTTGGCCGGAATTCCATCTTTATCTCTTTTAAAATCGATAATCCTGTATTTCTTTTTTGCTCCGCCACCTCTATGTCTTACAGTAATTCTTCCGTAAGAGTTACGACCCGAAAGCTTATTAATATTTTTTGTCAGTTTTCTTTCAGGTTCAGTTTTGGTAATTTCTTCAAAAGAAAGGTATTCCTGAGCCCGTCTTCCGGGAGATGTCGGTTTTGTCTTAATTATTGTTGACATATATATACCTCTTTAAACACCTTCAAAAAAATCAATTTTTTGTCCTGGCATCAGTGTAATAATCGCTTTTTTCCAGTCTTTCCGTTTGCCGATGATTTTGCCGCGCTGTTTAACCTTTCCTTTGACCTGAATTGTTCTGACCTGTTTAACTTTGGTATTGAAAGTTTTCTCAACAGCATCTTTGATCTCAACACGGTTTGCATTTCTGTCAACACGGAGAGTCACCTGATTGCTCGTATCTTTTTGAAGGGTCGTTTTTTCTGTAACAACAGGGCCCCTAACAATATCATAGTGTTTCATTTTAACTTAGCCTCCCTTCGATATTTTTGACGGAAGATTCTACTAAAAGAAGATTTTTAAACCTTAAAATATCATATACATTGAGCCCCTCGGTTTTTATCACTTTAACACCTGGGACATTTCTGGAAGAGAGTGAAAGATTTGTATCTTCAGTATCGGAAACGATTAAAAGATTTGACAATGATAATGCTTTAAGTACACCGGTAAATGTTTTGGTTTTGATTGTTTCAAGATTAAAATCATCTATCACAAATAGATTCTTATCTCCCAGCTTCGTGCTTAAAGCCATTCGAAGTGCTAATTTCTTAACTTTTTTAGGAACTTTGATCTCATAGGATCTGGGAGACGGTCCAAATATAATTCCACCGCCTTTCCGCAACGGTGATTTGATACTGCCAGCACGTGCATTGCCCGTTCCTTTTTGCTTGAATAGCTTTCTTGTACTACCTTTTACTGTTCCCCTGGTCTTACACGAAGCAGTCCCTTCTCGTTTTGCGACGAGCTGGGATCGGACCACTTGGTGAAGAACGCTCGTTTTTATAGGTGTGTTGAAAACATCATCAGAAAGCTGTATCTCCGACACTTTTTTACCTGCACTGTTTAATACATCTACAGCAGCCATATTCTTCCTCATAAATTTTGATCAGCTATGCATCACTGCTAAGTTTATTGCAATACCCATAGCCGCATTTTATCTTAATATTGACTAAAAAATTATTATTTTCCAGTCTTTTGCACTTCCAATATCCCTGTTTTAAAGCCCGGCACAGCACCTTTAACCAGCAGGAGATTGTCTTTGATCTTAATATCCACTATTGTAAGATTCTTTACCGTTTCTCTTTTTACGCCCATATGTCCGGGCATTTTTTTCCCTTTAAAAACTCTTCCAGGCGTAGCACTGTTGCCAATTGATCCTGGCTCCCTGTGATTTCTACAACCATGCGTTTCTGGACCTTTCGTGAAACCGTGCCGTCTGATGGTTCCTTGAAAACCGAGCCCTTTAGAAATACCGGATATATTAACTTTATCTCCCACTGCAAACAAATCGATTCCAATGACAGAGCCAGCTTCAATTTTTTCAGCTTCATCGGTCCTGAATTCTCTCAAAACACGGAATCCTTTAGCGCCGGTTTTCTTCAAATGTCCGGCTAAGGGTTTCGTCAATTTTTCAACCGATTTTTCATCAAATCCGAGCTGAACTGCATTATACCCATCGGTTTTCTTTGTCTTCACCTGGGTAACAACACAAGGCCCTAACTGCACAACGGTAACAGGAACAAGTTTTCCATCCGCAGAAAATACTGTGGTCATTCCAATTTTTTTTCCAAGTAATGCACTCATAATGGGTTCCTGTTATTGACCTATAATTTTATTTCAACATCCACGCCGGGAGAAAGATCAAGCTTCATCAAAGCATCAACTGTCTGCTGCGTGGGTTCAATAATATCCAACATTCTTTTATGCGTTCTTATTTCAAATTGTTCACGTGATTTTTTATTCACATGGGGAGAACGCAAAACAGTAAATTTGTTTATCCGTGTAGGAAGCGGAACCGGCCCAACGATCTTAGCCCCTGTTTTCCTTGCGGTATCAACAATATCTACTGAAGACTGATCAAGAAGTTTGTGATCATATGCCTTAAGTCTGATCCTAATTTTTGTTTTCAACATGATCGATCATTCTTCCTATCTTATTCAACAATTTCACCGATAACACCGGCGCCAACGGTACGTCCGCCTTCTCTGATAGCAAACCGGAGCTCTTTTTCCATGGCAATGGGG
>JFJP01005419.1_pt1 | contig 42465 bp, 44 predicted proteins | sample 431651 | NCBI WGS metagenome assembly JFJP01 (sample SAMN02602958, study PRJNA72255) | Microbial mat metagenome, whole genome shotgun sequencing project. | biome: fresh water; feature: sink hole; material: water; isolation source: purple microbial (photo- and chemosynthetic) mats found in...
CGCCAGCAATCGGCCCTTGACAACTTTGGAATCGATGCGAGTCAAGCCGGTGTTGCCCTTTTTGATGCAACTGCCATCATGTGCATCAAACTCCCACTGGTGCTTGGGACAAGTGAGGGTGGTGCCCTGAATGGCCAACTCGGGGATGTTGGTGCTCTGGTGCGGGCAGTGGCTGTCATAGACCGCATACGTCTTGCCTTGGCGATAGACAAACAAGCCGCGGCCCTGGCACTCTGTGCGTGTGACTGCGCCATCCTTGACGTCCTTGCTGGCCATGACATCACGCCACTCGGCGGGCGCCGGACTTTTCTGAGTAATGACATCAGGGTCAAACCCGGGAATATTCATGTCCAGAATGATGTCCACCGCCCAGGTGATCTTGGCCAGTCCGAGGGCCGGAAACGCCATCAGCAGCGCATCCAGCACCTCCATCGGCGTGCAACCTTCACGCAGGGCACGGCCGAGATACTGCCGAAATCCGCGATCAGTTTGCGAGTAAACCTTGGTAATGACCGAGATCAGGTTGCGCGTCTTGGGGTCAAGATGCGTGCCAGTTTGCTTTAAAAAAGCAAAATAATGACTGATGGTCTCGGGCCTGGCTTTGATCAGGTAGTTCAGTGCGTCACTCATCGGGAAACCTCCAATAAAAATCAGGTCAAATTCAGCGCAAGAACCGGTGTGTCTGACAAACCGATGATTTTTTGCGCGACACCGCCAATCATCGCATGCCCGATGTGGCTGTCGTTGCGGCTACCAATCACCAGCAAGTCCGCCTGGCAACTTGCTGCCACCCCCAGAATTTCAGAAAAAGCTTTGCCTTGGCGCAGTTCTGTTTCCAGGGTGATGCCTGAATTTTGCGCTGCCTTGCGGGCCTGCCCGAGAAAACTGTCCACCTCAGCGGTGGGGCTTGCTGATGTCGCCACGTAAACCAGACACAAGGGCAGCCCGCATTCAGCCGCAATGGCCGCTGCCGTGCTGACCAGCCGAAGGCCTTGCACGCCCGGCTCAGCCGCCACCAGCACCCGCTGCTGCCACATGCCTGCAGACCTTGGCGCGAACAAGACATGGCAAGGCGCGTGGGCAAGCACCTTGGAGACCATTTCTCCCATCAGCAAATTGGCCAGAAAGCCGCGCCGACCGCGGTTGCGCACAATGATCACTTGCGCATTGCGTTCCCGCGCCTCATCAACGATCTCTTGATACAGTTCTTCGCCGCGACGCACACGAGGCTCCAGAGACACCCCCGCAGCCTGTGCAGCGGCGCGCAAACCGGCCACGGCTGCGCCGGCCTGCTGTTCGGCGCGCATCGCAACCTCGGGCGCCAATGCCTCGTATTCGGGGTTGCTCGCCAGCGGAAAAACTGCCGCAAGCGGCAACTGACAGCGCTGCGCCATGGCCAGTGCCAGTTTTTCAGCGCCGGCATCGAACTCGGTGTGCTCTGTCGCCAGCAGCAAACGGGTAAATACCTGGCTCATGTCAATGCCCCGCACTGAGGACACCCGATGCGGCCAACACCAACACCAAGGCGATGAGCGCGCAGAAGGCGGCGTACACCTTGTCACCACGCTTCAGATAAAGCGGAATCAAACCCAGCAAAGGTGGCACTGAACAACCCGCCAAAAGGGCAATACCGACCAGATTCAACATGTCGCCGTGTGCTGCAAGCGACAGCCACCCCCAACCCAAGGGGGTGTTGGTCTTGGCAAGATAGACTGCCACAGGCTGATTCCAAAGGCCGGGCAACTGATCCAGCGGCACATAGGGCGTGATCAACCCGAACATGTAGGCAGCAAAGCCCAGCACCAGCACAAACAAGCCGACCCGCGTGCCCCAGTCGAGCCAACTGGCATAAAGACCCGCCTCGGCCTTTTGCAGTTCAGTGTTTTCTTTGCTTGGGGTGTCCAATGTCGCTCTCCTTCAAATCCAGATGCCCAGGCCTTTGAGCAAGGCTCGAATACCGGCAAAAAGCAACAGGGCAATCACCATTTTCCGGATCACCGATGCCTTGAGCACATTCAGCAGGCGTGCACCAATTTTGGCACCTGCCATCATTCCCACGACCGAGGGCACAGCAACCATGGGCAACACGGCTCCCCGGTTGATGTAAACCCACGCCGCTGCCGAATCGACCAAGGACAAAACCAGGCTGGAGGTACCGGCCGATACTTTGAGTGGCGCCCCCATCAGAAGATTGAGTGCCGGCACGTTAGCCCAGCCGGCTCCGATACCAAACATGCCAGCCATGACACCAATCAACAGAAACAGAAACAGTCCCATCGGCGTGCGATGCACCTGCCAGTTCACGGCATTGCCAGAGGCTCCGTCAATGAAGATTCCGTGAATGCCCAGCGCACTCGAAAGCTTATCGGGTTGCGCCACATGAGGAAACTCCGACTTCTTGGCAGTAAACATCAACACAACGATGCCCAGAACGATGACGCCGAGCAGTATCTGCACCATCGAAGCCGGCATGGCCAAGCCCAGCATGGCACCAGCAATCGAACTCATGGAAGCCAGCAAGGCCAAAGGCAAAGCCAGGCGCAAGCTGGCCAGACCACCGCGCAACAGCAAGGGACCGGCCGCCAGCGCACTGGCCAAAGCGACCAACAAGCCAGCACCCCGAACAAAATCCAGGTGAAACGGGAAAAATCCGCCGATGATGGGCACAAACAAAGTGCCACCACCAATGCCCGCAGGCACTGCCACAATGCCAATCAGAAAACAGGTTACAAACAAAGCCAGCGGCCAGAACCACCAGGGCATCGAGGAACTCGGAACAATGCTGCCAGCATCGGCCGCCCATGCGGGTGTCACTAGCAGAACGGCAGCAACGAGCAGCAACATCGCGCCAAATCGACTGAATTGACGGGGCAACAGCCGTTTGGCACTGGAAAAGCAATGGGTCATGATGCCTAAGCTAAGGTTGAACTGCGCGCTGTTTGCGCAGCGCGAGGCCCCACACAAAATGTGGTGGATGCCAGTTCAGGAAATGGTTTGGTAATACAGGTTTTGCGGATGGTTGGCCTGGGCAAAGAAAAACCAGCGCTCGGCCAGCAGACCCAGATACTGCACCACAAACGCGAGCACCAACAGCAAGCCCGACGAAGTCGATGCACCTGCCAACAGCAGCAGCAGCGGTACGGGAAAGACCAATATCAGAAAGGTCCATTTGATCGAGCGCAGCAATTCGGCGCTGCGCCGATGAAAAAACTCACGGGTATTGAACGACCCGCCCATGAAACCTTGCGACTTCTGCACAATGCGCGGGTGCTTGATGCCAATGGCACTTTGCAAGGTGGACTTGGGCTTCAGGCGGGCATTTCGCAACAAGGACGCGCTACGGGTAAGAAAAGACACTGCCGTCAAAACCGCAGCGCCCCAAGCGTATGGTCCCACCAAAGGCGTCAGCCCGGCCACAGCAGCCAATGCGGTGGCCAGGGTAAAACCAGAGGCACAACCCAGCAAGAGGTAGTTCACGACAGTCAATGCGCTGGCCCATTCCTGAAGGAAGCGGACCGAGGCGTAGATCATGGCCGTGCAGATAAACAGGCTCAGACAGAACACACTGGTCACCGCGCCAATCAGCAAGGTGGAGCCGAGTCCGAAATAATGCGCCATTGAATAACAGAACAGTCCGGCCATGAACAGTGGCAAGGCAATCACCTCACGCGACAACCAGGATGTGCGCCACATGGCAGCCGAACGCCAAGCGCGCTCCGGGCGACCGAGGTGAAAAAAAGACGCCAACAAACCCAGGCCGGTGAGCAACAGGGCCAGCAGGCTGCCAATCGTCAGAAAGAGCGGTTGCTGCTCCAGCGCAGCCACGCCGGCGCTTGACAACTGGGTACCGAACAAGACCAGGAAAAGACCCTGCGCCGCACCAATCAGCGTTGTGAGGAAAATGACGGAAAAAGCGGGATGCATGATGAGGTATGTGCGGTGTCGATGTCAGGTAGCGTAATCTTCGCGCCCGGCACCTGGATAGCTGCCAGGAAGTTGCCCGTCGATCTTGAGTGGATTGTCGTGCCGCTCAAGGTCTTCAGGATGAATGTGCAACTCGGTCTTGCGCCGGGGCAGGTAGTGATTGGACGGCTTGGTGCCCCATTCGGGCATGAGCGGATAACCGCCGCGCTCAAGAATGGCTCGAGAAACCTCTGAATCAGGATCGTGCACATCGCCAAACAAGCGCGCGTTGGCAGGACAGGCCAACACACAGGCGGGCTTGCGCTCCGGCTCGGGCAAGACGGTGCTGGTCACGCGATCCACACACAAAGTGCATTTGGTCATGACCTTGCGCTGCTCGTCAAATTCACGCACCCCATAAGGGCAGGCCCAGGTGCAGTACTTGCATCCAATGCATTTGTCGTAATCCACCAGGACAATGCCATCTTCGGCACGCTTGTAGCTGGCACCGGTCGGACACACCGGAACGCATGGCGGGTCTTCGCAATGAAGGCATGACTTGGGAAAGTGCACAGTCTGGGTGTTGGGAAACTCACCGACCTCAAACGTCTGTACCCGGTTGAAAAATGTCCCGTTCGGATCGGCACCATAAGGGTCCATATCAGACAGATAACCGGCCGACCCCGACGTGTTCCACTGTTTGCAACTGGTGACACAGGCATGGCAGCCCACACACACATTGAGATCAATGACTAAGGCAAGTTGGGTCATTTCTGCATCCCCTTGCCAGCAAACCAAGCTTGCCAGCGCGGTAGGGAAGGTTGCACGCCTGGCGGCGCGGGGACAGCTTTGAATTGCGGAAAAGTCTGCTCCGGTTCGCCTGGTTCGGCCTTGTAGATGCGCACCCGAACATCGTACCAGGCCGCTTGCCCGGTGATCGGATCTGAGTTGGAGATGTGCTCGCCGTCCACGGATGGGGGCAATTCTTCAGATATCAGGTGATTGAGCAGGAAGCCGCGTTGCGACTCGTTGGCATCAGGCGTGAGATTCCAGGCACCACTGGACTTGCCGATCGCATTCCAAGTCCAGACCGTTCCTGGTTCGACGGCCTCCGAATAGCGACACATGCAGCGCACCTTGCCCCACTGCGACTCGACCCACATCCAGCCGCCGTCGGCGATACCCTGTGCTTGAGCTGCTTTTGGATTGACGAACAGGTAATTATGGGTGTGAATCTGACGCAACCAGGCATTTTGCGAGTCCCAAGAGTGGTACATCGCCATTGGACGCTGGGTCAATGCGTTAAGCGGATACTTGGCCAAGTCGGTGGCCTGCTCTTCTAGTGGCGCGTAATAGAACGGCAACGGGTCGAAGTAGGTCTGCACCCGCTGACGCAACGCATCCGGCGGCTGCTTGCCGGCGCGTTTACCCTGAGCAGACAAACGAAAGCCTTGCATCAGCTCGGAGTAGATATGGATGACCACAGGATCCTTGTCGCGCCGAATGCCCACGCCTTGCGCCCACTCCATGTAGCCCTTGTTCCAGTTACGCATGTACTGGTGCTCATGCGGCAGCTCAAAATGGTGAAAACAATTGTTCTTGGCGTACATTTCCCATTGGTTCGGATTGGGCTCGCCGCGCATTGCCTTGTCGCCATCCTTGCCACGCCACCCAGACAGGAATCCAATTCCTGAACCAGGAGCTGTTTCAAAGTTGATGACAAAGTCCGGATAGTTTTTGAACTTGCGCCCACCATCTGCAAGTGTGAAGGCCGGAAACTTGAGCCGTGATGCCAACTCGATCAAGACCTCCTGAAAGGGTTTGCAGTCTCCCTTGGGTGGCAAAATCGGAACTCGCACGGCATCCACCGGCCCATCGAACTCGGAAATTGGCCGGTCCAGCATGGACATGCAGTCATTGCGCTCCAAATAGGTCGTATCCGGCAAAATCAAATCTGCAAATGCAGTCATTTCGGACTGGTAGGCATCACAGACAACCAGGAATGGAATCTTGTAATCGCCTTTCTTTTCACCATCTGTGTGCCTTGCGTTGAGCATGTGACGCACTTCCGTGGTGTTCATGGTGGAATTCCAAGCCATGTTGGCCATGAAAATCAGCAAGGTGTCGATGGTGTACGGGTCCCCGCGAACTGCGTTGGTGATGACGTTGTGCATCAGACCGTGGGCCGAAAACGGGTGTTCCCATGAAAAGCCCTTGTCAATACGAACTGGCTCACCCTGGTCGTCCACAAACAAGTCGTCTGGTGTTTCAGGCCAACCTAGCGGCGCGCCACCCAGTGGCGTATTGGGCTTGACATCTTGCGGACCCTTTGGCGGACGGGCATTGGGCGGAATAGCTCGCGGATAAGGCGCTTTGTGTCGAAAGCCGCCCGGTCGATCAATCGTACCCAGTAAAGACATCAGAATGGCCAGGGCACGAATGCTGTGAAAACCGTTGGAGTGCGCAGCCAGGCCACGCATCGAATGAAAGGCCACAGGGTTGCCAGTGACCGACTGGTGCTGTTGACCCCAACAGTCAGTCCAGGCAATAGGCAATTCGATTTTCTCATCGCGGGCAGTGATGCCCATTTCGTGCGCCAAACGCCGGATGGTAGCAACGGGAATGCCGGTGATGCCGGCCGCCCATTCGGGCGTGTAATCTTTGACCCGCTCCTGCAAAAGTTGAAAGGCCGGCACCGCCTCGGTGCCATCAGGCATCTGAAAACGCCCGAGCAAGGCGGGGTCCGCACCGACCGAGTGGTCAGAGACCAATTGATTTCCGTGGCGATCCCACCAGAAGAAGTTGGCGGGACGCAAAGGGTTCACAACATCGCCCTGCGGGTTACGCAAGAACATGCCAAACTCATCACTGTCAGCGTCTTGATTGACAAGCTGCCCGGCATTTGTATAGCGCGCCAGGAACTCACGGTCATAAAGCCCCTGCTTGATCAACTCGTGAATCAGCGCCAGCAGCAGGGCACCATCTGTGCCCGGCTTGATCGGCACCCACTCGTCGGCGATCGCCGAGTAGCCGGTGCGCACCGGGTTGATAGAGATGAAACGTCCACCATTACGCTTGAACTTTGACAGTTCGCGCTTCATGGGGTTGGAGTGGTGGTCTTCGGCTGTTCCAATCATGACAAACAGCCTGGCACGCTCAAGATCCGGACCACCAAACTCCCAAAAAGACCCGCCGATGGTGTAAATCATGCCAGCCGCCATATTGACCGAGCAGAAGCCGCCGTGCGCTGCATAGTTGGGTGTACCGAATTGACGTGCGAACAAGCCTGTCAGCGCCTGCATTTGATCGCGCCCGGTAAACAACGCAAACTGCTTCGGGTCGGTTGCACGAATGTGGCTGAGCCGCTGCTCCAGCGTCGCAAATGCCTCGTCCCAACTGATTTCCTCAAACTGTCCATCACCCCGTTCACTACCAGTCTTGCGGCGCAAAGGCTTGGTCAGGCGCGCCGGAGAATACTGCTTCATAATCCCAGAAGAACCCTTGGCACAGATGATTCCCTTGTTCAGGGGATGCTCGGGGTTACCCTCGATGTACCTCACCTCGCCGTCTCGCAGGTGAACTCGAATGCCACATCGGCAGGCACACATGTAACAGGTGGTTGTACGTACTTCAGTGCGTGCAGCACCCAGTACAGGCTTTAGGGGGTCATGGATGGGAACAGCAGGCATGCAATGGACAGATAAAAAGAGAAGGAGAACGGCCAACAGAGATAACCCTATTACATGTAAGGCAGAAAAAATCGTCTATAGCCACCACGGGTAACTTAGGCTAGACCAAATGGGTAGCGAAAACGCACCAAAGTGGGGCAATGCGGGTTTTTCCGCTATATGTCTGTTCGCTGATGCATTAGCATGATGACTGCCATGAATTTACCAAAGGTCTTGTTTGAAACCACACCACTGATGGATGAGCCGCGCTTGGGGCTGAATGCACAGCCCTGGTCGCCCAACACGGACGGTGAGCTTGAACTGTTGCTTGAGCGTTTTCTGGTCTCAATCGTGGCACTGGCGGGCGCCAAAGCAGGGGCGGTACGAGTTTTGACTGACGATCTGTGTGGTATGAGACTGATTGGCCAGATCGGACTCCCACCCGACGTTGTGCACGCCGAACTGTTGGTGGCACACGATTGTGGTAGCTGCGGTCTGGCCGCCCGTCAGGACGTGCTGCTTTGGATAGACGACATGAGTCGCTGCGCGCAACACAGCCGGCAGAGCTATTTTGGCCTTGACTGTCGCCGTGTTTTGGTGATTTCAATGATGCACGAGAACCAGATCCTGGGGATATACAACCTGTTTTTCGACTCGATGGTGCAGTTGTCAAACGAAACAGAGACCATGCTGCGTCTGATTGGACAATTGCTTGGGCTGTCACTGCACAACGCGCGCCAGGAGCGCGAACGCCTGCGCCAGACAGTCATCCGCGAACGTCAGGACATGGTGGGTGAAGTGCACGATGTGATCGCGCAGAATCTGGCGTATGTCAAGATGCGATTGCCCCTGCTCAATGAAGCCATGCTTGCACACGATGACCCTCGTGCTTCCAGGTACTTTAACGACGTAAAAAAGGCAGTGGGGGAAGTACACCATAATCTGCGTGAGGTCATGACGCATTTTCGGGCACGCATGGACCCATTGGGTCTTTTGCACGCGATTGATGGACTTGCGTCTGGCTTTCAAGAGCGCACCGGCATCAAGCTGGAAATCAGGAATTTAGCTGGCGCTCTTGACTTGAGCGATGAGCAGGAGTTGCAGGTGTTTCACATTATTCAGGAGGCGCTGGCGAACACCGCCAAGCACTCCATGGCTAGACATGCCGTGGTCAGCATGGACCGCATTGCGCAGGGGCTGGAATTTGTCGTCGAAGACGACGGTTTGGGCATGGCTGCGCCATCGGTTTCGACAATCGTGACCACAGCCAAAGGCATGTCCGGCTCGTCCCATTTGGGCCTTGAGATCATGAGGAGCCGTGCACAGCGCATGGGCGGACAACTAGAGGTCAGCCTGAACGATGGCGGTGGAACTCGAGTGTGGCTGCTGATTCCAACGCTCAAAGCGGCATCAGTGACCGTTCAATAGCAATGGCTCTTCGGGTTGTACTGGTAGATGATCATGCGCTGTGCCGAAGTGGGCTCAGTGAATTGTTGACCCATCGCGGTGGCATGGAGGTCGTCGGTGCGACGGGCAACCCGGATCTGGTGCTACCCATGCTACGCGAGCATCAACCAGATTTGGCAGTGTTTGATCTGCGACTGGCAAGCACAGACGGATTGAGCCTGTTACGTCTGGTGCGCGCCCAAGGTTGTGATGTGCCTGTGGTGATCTTGACAATGAGCGACAGTGATGCGGATCTGTCGGCGGCCTTACGAGCCGGTGCGCGCGGTTATCTGCTCAAAGACATGGAACCCGAAGAGATGATGGACGCCATCGGGCGCGCCGCACGCGGCGAGATGGTGGTGGCGTCGGCCATGACACTCAAGCTCGCGCAGATACTGCAGTCTGGTCCCAAAGTGTCTGTTCGAGGCGACCTGGTTGCATCACTGACAGAGCGTGAACGCGAAGTCCTGAATCATGTCGCTCACGGGCAAAGCAATAAAGTCATCGCGAAAGCACTGGACATCAGCCACAACACGGTCAAGTTGCATGTCCATCACATTATGGACAAGCTGAAGCTCAGGTCGCGGGTTGAAGCTGCAGTGTTTGCCTTCGAGTTTCGCAGCGAAACAGACAGCATGAGAGCAAGCACCTCAGAACTTGGATTGCGGCACAAAAGCTGAATCTTGTGATCAGCTTGCCAATCCTTGTGGACTGATACCAAACCAGGACAGCTCAGCGTGTAGCCGAACGACATTGCCGACGATGGTCAGACTGGGAGATTTCAACTGCGCGGCCTTGACCTTTTGTGCGATATCGTCCAAGGTCCCGGTAACCACCCGCTGACTCAAAGCACTTCCGTCCTGTACCACTGCGACGGGTAAGTCAGCAGGCGCCCCGTGCGCTATCAGTTCACCGCAGATGATCGGCAATCCACTCAAGCCCATGTAGATCACAACCGTTTGATTGGGACGCACCAAGCTCGGCCAGTCCAGATCGGCGGTCCCATCCTTCAGATGCCCAGTCACAAACAAGCAGGTTTGGGCATGGTCACGGTGTGTCAACGGGATCCCTGCATAACTCGCGACCCCAGATGCAGCAGTTACGCCCGGCACCACTTCAAACGGCACACCGTGTGCCGCCAGGGTTTGCAACTCCTCGCCACCTCGGCCAAAAATGAACGGATCGCCACCTTTGAGCCGAATGACCCGTTTTCCTTCGCGTGCCAGCTTGACCAACAGCGCATTGATCTGCTCCTGCCGCATGGTATGTTCATTGCGACGCTTGCCAGCAAAAATCCGCTGCGCCAAAGCTGGTAAAAATTCCAGGACTTGCTGAGACACCAGGTTGTCATACACCACGACATCCGCGCCCTGCAAAAGCCGCACCGCCCGCAAAGTCAAGAGCTCGGCGTCGCCAGGTCCGGCGCCAACGAGGTACACGCAGCCCGGCTTCGGACTACTGGTCGTTAACTGTGTGCTCAATGGCAGCCTCCACCACCTTTGCTGCCACAACCACCACTGCCACAGCCCCCTGTAGAACAGCCACCAGCACCGGCCGCAGCCCGTGCTGGGCGCCCATCGATAAAGATGAAATTGAACTCACCAGGTTCGATTTCAACGAAATCCAGCGTCGTGTGATCCAGGATGTCATGGTACTCGGCCCCGATGACGATTGGCACGCCCTGCAACTCCAGTTTGGTATCGTCGTCAGCCGGATCATCGAAACCCATGCCATATTGCAGACTGCCATCAGCCTCCAACTTGGCTGCCAGGCGCAATGCCAGATGCTGAGCATCACTGGCTTGCGCTGCTTGTTGAATTTGTTGCGCTGCCGCGCTGGTCAATGTAAACATGTCATGCTCCGTTAAAAATCAATGCTCGCCCTTGGTCTTCATCAGCCCGGCCAACCGATTCCCCTGCTTCTGCGGGCCACCCATCGGAAACATCGCGTGCAGATGGTGATTGCTGCCCCGCTCCGCGCCCCACCTTCCAGTGAAATGTTTGATCATAGAGCGCACCTGCGCTTGTACCTGATGCTGTTGGTAATAGTCGCGCAGGAAGTAAATCAATTCCCAGTGGGCATCAGTGAGCACAAGTTGCTCATGGGTGGCTCGCGCAAGCGCAAATTCTTCGGACCATTGCTCCGGGCTTAGCAGATACCCTTCTGGATCAACCCCAACATGCTCGTCACCAATCACCATCAGATGAGGTTGAACAGCAGGACTTTCCGGCTGGCGACGACCAGCCATGACGGACCGGACAAACGCTACAAAGGCTTCGCTCCAAGATGAACCGGCCCCACTGCGCAAATGGGTATAAGACGCCAGAACATTGCGGTACACCAAACCGTCCCTTGCTCCATCCACGCCGTGTCCTCGTTCAACGCGATAAGCGAAACGAATATCTGGCGACAGGTTCACCAGGCTTGAATAGTGAAATTCATGACCTCGAATCAAATCCTGACCAACGCCAGCCAGCCAGGGGGCATCCGGGCCGGCCGTCAGGGTTACATATCCTCGGCCCACCGGGCGCTCGTGCATTTGCACATCAGCCGGCAAAGCCCCCACCATCTCCACTTCCTGTCCATGCCAACGCAAAGACCTCGCCAGATACATCAATCCACCGCATTCAGCATACACAGGCAGTCCTTCGTCGATGGCATCACGAATGCTGCGACGCATTCCTGCGTTAGCCGACAACTCTGACATAAACACTTCAGGAAAGCCACCGCCAATGAAGAGACCATCCACATCAGGCAAGACCGGGTCTGTCAGGGTATCAAATCGAACAATCTCTGCCCCAGCGCGCTCCATGGCCTGCAGATCGTCCGGGTAGTAAAACCCGAACGACTTGTCTTGTGCGATTCCGATGCGCACCTTAACGTGCCCAGCGGAGGCCACGCAGCCTGCTGGAGGCAGCAGTTGAGAATCAGCCATAAATGGAGAAACAGTGCTAGCCACCACCTGGATCTGGTCCAAATCTACCTGAGCGGAAATGCGACTTGCAATTGCGCTCACGACTTGCTGCGGCTCAGCCAACTCATGACTGGGCATGAGTCCCAAATGCCGCTCCAGCACAGCAAGTTCCGGATCGTGGCCAATGGCACCAAGTACCTTGACGTCGGTGTAATGCTCAATCACGGCGCGCAACTTGGCCTCATGACGAGCACCACCGAGTTGGTTCAGAATCACCCCAGCAATTCGAATATGCGGATCAAACGCCTGATAGCCCAGTATCAGTGGGGCAATACCTCGTGTCATGCCACGAGCATCAAGCACCAATACAACAGGCATATCCAACAGATGCGCCAAAGCAGCACTGCTGTTGCTGCCATCAAGTGACAACCCATCGTACAAGCCCTTGTTGCCCTCGACCAAGCTCAGGTCTGCCGACAAAGAATACCGCGCGAACATGCTTCTGACTTGGTCACCGGACATCAGGTACGGATCGAGGTTCAAACAGTCCCTCCCCGCTGCCTGACTCAACCAGATCGGGTCGATAAAGTCAGGACCCTTCTTGAACGGCTGAACACGCAAGCCTCGCGCCGTAAAAGCCGCGCACAAACCCAGAGAAACAGTGGTCTTCCCGGAGGACTTGTGGGCCGCAGAAATCAGCAGGCGAGCCATGCCAACGGAGCGTCAAGACCGCACCGAAGCTGCTTTGCCGTGCAAAACTGCGACATCATCCTCAGCAGCCAGATTGTCAGGAATGAAACCCAGCACCTTGAGTGAAATCATCACGATGATGCCAACGATGGCGATGCCACCAAAGCCCAACAGCCACTCGGGCAAAGCAGGCGCATAGCTGTTGACAATGCCGTCGTAGAAGGTGCTGCTCACCTCTTTACCAGGAAACAAAATGAGAGGAAAGGCTTGCCCCCCGACGATGGTGACATACATTTGGGCAAAACCGCCCGCTATCACCATTCCCGCGCACCAGGCCACCCGATTGGGCATCTCCGCAATCCGAGGGTGCAGCAACAAGATGATCGGAACAACTGCCCCCAACAGGATCGGACCCAACCAAAACAACACCGTGTACAGGCCGCCGTCCAACAAAATGAAACGGACAAAACCATGGTGACGCGTGAAATAAAAATTTGTTAAGTAGTAAATCAATACGAAGTACAGCCCAGCCGCGATAAAAATGATTTGAAGCCGGGCAAAGCGCGCCATCATGACATTGCTGATGCGCCTTCCACTGCCCATGCTCGCCCACATCAATACCAAGAGAAAGACAGCGAGACCATAGCTAAACGACAGAGCAATGAACAAAGGCGCCAACAAGGCTGAATCGTAGGCTTGTCGCGCAACCAAAAACCCAAAAATTGAACCCGTACCCGTGGTCAACGCCATCCGCCAAATGAAAGCAAACAAGCCAGCAACTGGCGTGAACTGGTTCATTCGACGTTCCATCATGGTCCACAAATACACGATCACAAAGCCCATGAAGCCAGAATATAGAAAGATGTTGAGGGCAAAGATTGACTTAAAGTTGTAGTAAGTCATGGCCACGATCAACCTATCTGGCCGGCCTAAATCCAGCATCAGTACCGTCAACCCACCCAACAACAAGGCGATCGCCAGCATCCCCGACATTGGCGCCAATGGCTTGAACTCGGTCTTGCCAAAAACCGATGCCATTGAGGCAACATTCAGGGCACCGGAGGCAGCAACAACCAAAAAGACGGCAAACACATGGGGCAAGCCCCAGACAATCTGGTTGTTCATCCCAGTCACAATATGGCCAAAATGCTCCATGTACGCCACCGCTGCCAAGCCAACCAAGGCAACCAAGGCAAACGAGCCAAGCAGCAGGTAATAGCCTGGGCTACTGCCTTTGAGTTCGCTCAAAGTGATTTTCATGACTTAAATCCCAAGGTAACGCACACCAGTGTCCAGGTCAAGATTTTCGCGAATCTGCCGGCTCGGGAACTTGGCAACACGTTTTGAAATCTCGCTGCTCGGATCATTTAGGTCACCAAACACGATGGCCTCATGACCCGCCTTGGCGCAGGCACTCACGCAGGCAGGTTGTTCACCACGATCCACCTTATGAACACACATGGTGCAGGACTCTACGGTCCCCATGCCACGCGGAACGTCCGGCTTCTGATCGGTTTGTGGCGAATGCACAAAAGACCGCGCCTTATAAGGGCACGCCATCATGCAGTATCTGCAACCAATACAAATATGCTTGTCCACAAGAACAATCCCATCAGCACGCTTGAACGACGCACCGGTCGGACAAACATCCACACAAGGGGGATGCGCGCAATGCTGACACATCATCGGCAGCGACTGCACCTCCCCCGAGCGCACTTCCTTGATTTCTATCTTGCGAATCCACTGAGAGTCGGTCGTGGAATGACCACCTGAAAGGCCATTTTCGGAATTACACGCCGTCACACAGTCGTTGCAGCCGGTCTGACACTTGCTGCTATCAATCAGCATTCCCCAGCGGACTTTACTGCTCGCTCCGGCACTGACCGTCGGGTTGGCATGTGCAATTTCAAACAATCGCACACCTGGTGCAAGCAACACCCCGGCCAGCCCAGCAGCAGCAACACCTAGAAAACCACGCCGGCTGTTAGACCCATCCGTTAAACGCACGGTTGACTGATTGGTTGAATCGTCCTGCTTCATGGCTTGCCCTGTTGCACAGAAGACAATGGATGCAATTTCGCGACACTCCCTGCTAATGGTGCGACAGCAGCCGCAGCAGCGCCAGGCTTGCTCGCATGGCAGCCAAAACAGTCCAGTGACACGGCAGCGTAGTGATGACAACTCTGACAGAAATTGTTGCCATCAGCACTCACACTGTTCGTCACTTGGCTGGCGTGGCAGGCAATACACTCTTTCAGGCTGTACTTGCCGGTACGCACGCCCCCACGCAGCGTGTCATCGCGTTGGTGCTTGAGCAGCTTCATATGATTGCGTCGCATGTAAGCCGGATCTTCCACACATTGCCCGCCTCGCGCAGACTCAATCACGGGCTTGGGCACGCGCCCGTTTGCTGGCTCAGCGGCGCCCAGTGCAAACGCAGAAAAAGCCAGCAAAGCCGCACCGCAAACCCTGATCATTTGCAGCGCTTTGGAAAAGCTGAATCGCCGCATCATCGAGTTCAGTCTCCAAGACCCATTTGGATGTAGCCAGTAGGACACACATCAGCGCAGATATGACAACCGATGCACTTGGCATAGTTGGTATCGACATACCGACCGGTGGTAGCCTTGGCTTTGGGAACCTTGAATACGGCCACTTGCGGACAATAGACCACACAGTTATCGCATTCAAAACACTGACCACAGCTCATGCATCGTTTGGCCTCTGCCATTGCCTGTGCCTCAAGAAGCGGTTGCAAGCGTTCTTCAAAATTGTTCAACGCTTCCTGAGCAGTCAGCGAGACAATGCCGCGCTTGTTGCGGGCGGTGTAGGCAAAATGTCCAAGGAACAACTCCTTATGAGAGATCACATAACGATCTGAGCGATCGTCAAAGTTGTGAATGGCCACATTGCTGTTACAGGTGCCACGCATCGGCTCAGGTGCTTCGGTAAAGGTGTAACCTTTCTCAAGCATCTTGCGTTTCAAGTCAAAGGCGTGAACATCGATTTTCGGTCGCTTGTCAAGCCCTTCACCTGCCAAAAACCGGTCGATGCCATCGGCCGCAATGGCACCATGACCAATCGCCGTCGTCAACAAATGAGGACGGATCACATCACCGCCAACGAAACAACCAGGCTGGCCTTGCACCTGGTAATTTTTGTCACTGGCAATACCACCCTTGCCGTTGTTGAACTGTTCCAGGCCAGTAAAGTCCACCGCCTGACCAATCGCCGACACAATCAGGTCTGCAGGGATATCTTCTTCCGTACCAGCAATGTTCTTGACATCCAGACGCCCACTCACCAGTTTGGCCTCGCACTGCACAACACGCAACGCCACAGCCCGTCCGGACGCATCCCGCACAACGCCAATCGGTGCCATACCACCGCGAATGGAGATGCCCTCCGACTGGGCATGCTCCACTTCATGACGACTCGCCTGCATTTTGTCAACCGCGAAAATTGAAGTCAGCGTGACCTCAGCGCCTTGTCGCACCGACGCCTCAGCCACATCATGCGCCATGTTGCCCCCGATGACATTTTCGGGACGATCCGAGTCATGAATCTTGTCAATATGCCCCAGACGTCGGGCCACTGTCGCCACGTCAATCGAGGTATCACCGCCGCCGACCACCACCACACGCTTTCCAACATGTTGCAAACGACCATCATTGAATGCCTTCAAGAAGGCCGTCGCCGTGACCACATTGGGCGCATCGGCACCTTCCACCGGCAATGCACGACCAGCTTGAGCGCCTAAACCGAGGAACACCGCGTCAAAATCCGAACGAATCTGATCCATGGTGATATGCGTGCCAATGCGACAGTTCAATTTGACCTGAACGCCCAAATCAAGAATGCGCTGGATTTCTGCATCCAACACATCGCGAGGTGTCCGGAAACCCGGAATGCCGTAGCGCATCATTCCACCCAGCTCGGCCCGTTCGTCAAAAACCGTCACTGCATGTCCCTTCAGCGCCAGTTGGTAGGCCGCCGACAGTCCGGCAGGACCACCACCAATCACAGCGACTGCCTTGCCACTTTGCTGCGCGGGCTTGTTAAAAGCAAGCTTGTTATGAACTGCATAATCACCCAGGAAATGTTCGACACTGTTGATACCGACGAAATCTTCGAGCTGATTGCGGTTGCAACCTGATTCGCATGGCGCTGGGCACACACGTCCCATCACCGAGGGAAACGGATTGGCTTCAGTCAAACGACGAAATGCATACTCCTGCCACTTCATGCCCGCCGGTGGCTTCTCTACACCACGAACAATGTTGAGATAGCCACGAATGTCTTCTCCGGCCGGGCAGCTTCCCTGGCATGGTGGCGTGCTTTGAATATAGGTCGGGCACTTGTGCGAATGGCCTGCATCAAAAATCTGCTTCTGCCAAGTCTTGACCTTGCTATCGCCATCCTTGAAGCGACGAAAGCTCAGTGCTTGCTCGGTGGTAGTGTCTGCGGACGCTGTCATGACTTGAGTCTCCTGAAATGTATGCTTTCCGTCGGCGCTTACTTGTCGCCTAGGCGAATTGCCTTGCTGACCAACTGATGAACACCGCCCACCATGCTCATATTAAAGCCGTAGTAGGGCAGCACCTTGGTGAACTGTGCCTTGCAGATGGCACAAATAGTCGCCATGAAATTGACGCCGTGATCATCAACCACATGCTTAAGCGCCTCCATGCGAGGCAGCGCTCCTTTGACGCGCACCTCCATCAGGTCATCCGTCAACAAGCCTCCACCGCCACCACAGCAAAAGGTACTTTCGTGGATTGTCTCTGGCGCCATGTCGTGAAAGTTATTGGCCACTGCAGTGATGATGCGCCTGGGTATAACAAATTGCCCGCCTGGAAGATTGCCCATGCGAGAAGCCCTCGCAACGTTGCATGAGTCATGAAAGGTGATGATGCGGTTGTCGTTCTGTTCCTTGTCAAACTGCAAGGCACCACGCTGAATCAGGTCATCAGTGAACTCGCAAATATGCTGCGGCACTGGATAGCGCTGGTCCAGATAATCAAATGGCCCAATCAATGTGTTCCAAAAGCTGTAGGCTACGCGCCAGGCGTGACCACATTCGCCCACCACTATGCGCTTCACACCCAGCTCAAGCGCGGCTTCGCGCACGCGCATCGATATGTTGCGCATCTGCTCGTAATTACCAATGAACATGCCAAAGTTGCCTGCCTCAGAGGCATGCGAGCTCAGCGTCCAGCTAATTCCAGCCGCATGAAACACCTTGGCGTAACCAATCAGGCTCTCGACATGCGGCTCAGAGAAAAAGTCCGCAGACGGTGTGATGAGCAACACTTCGGCACCCTTGACGTCCAAAGGGAACTTGACATCCACACCGGTATCGTCCTTGGTATCTTCTTCCAGTCCCTCAAGGGTATTGACCAAAGCGGGACCAGGAATGCCCAGGTTGTTGCCAATACGATGAACCTTGCCAATAATCTCGTTGGAGTATTTTTGGCCCATTCCAATTGAGTCCATGATCTCGCGTGCCGCCATGGTGACTTCCGCAGTGTCAATGCCGTAGGGGCAAAACACCGAGCAGCGGCGGCATTCAGAGCACTGGTGGTAATAACTGAACCACTCATCCAGTACGTCGCGGGTCAAGTCAACTGCACCGACCAACTTGGGAAAGTACTTGCCGGCGACAGTGAAATAACGGCGATAAACCTTTCTCATCAGGTCCTGGCGCGCCACAGGCATGTTCTTGGGATCGCCGGTGCCCAGAAAATAATGGCACTTGTCCGAGCATGCACCGCAGTGCACACATGCGTCCATGTACACCTGCAAGGAACGGTACTTGCCAAGCAACTCTCCCATCTTGGCAATCGCCTTGCTCTGCCAGTCAGGCGCCAGTTCCTCAGGAAAGCCCAACGGTTTTTGAATCGGCCCGGGCGCGACAAACGGCTTCAGATGCGACATGGCCCCCGCCTGCACCAGCGGGATGACGGGATAGCTCTTGAGCTTTGGCGTTTCAAATGCAGCGGTTGCCATGATGATGCGAGCTCTCAGGAACGTTTCTCAAGCGCAGCAGCCCAACTCGACACATGCCTGGCCTCACGCGGGTCATCAGTCTGATTGCGTGTCGGGCTAAAAAACAAGCCTGGCGCATGCAGCAGTTTGCTAATGGGAAAAATAATCATCAAAACAACCACCAGCCCCAAATGGACCAACAAGATCGGGTCTGATGGCAAAGGCTGCCAATCAAAACGCATCAAACCCAACATGAATGCCTTGACTGCCACAATATCGGTGTGCTCGACAAAACGCATCAACAAACCCGAACAACCAATCAGCATCAATAAAGCCAAATGCATGTGATCCGAAATTGTTGATATGTACCGCACCCGGTCCACCAACCAGCGCCTGGCCCACAAACCCGCCAACGCGCCCACCATCACAAAACCGGCATAAGTACCAAAGGGCTGTATCAGCGCCACAGGAAGCCAGACTGGCTCCTGAAAATAGCGCAAGTGCCTGAGCGTCACCAGAAACAGCGTGAAGTGGAAGGCCCATCCGAAAATCCAGGTCCATTTGCTGGACTTGAACAAGCTTTCGAAATAAACAACTTCACGAACCAGACGCCAATAGACACCACTGCGCGTCAGCGGCGCCGGAGTCGTTGCAATCTTGAGCGGCGCCGGAGTCAATGCATAACGCCGAATTTTGTTGGCCAAGCCCGCAAACAAAACAATCGCAGCAATGTTGAACAGCACTGCGTAAAAAATTGACAGCATGGACATGACTAAATCAGGCGTTAGACATCGAATCAGTCGGGCGGCAAAAAACGCAACTTCTTAGATACAGCCAGTTGGCTTGGGCAGACCGGCAATCTTGCACGCCTGCTTGGCCGGGCCATAAGGAAACAAGTCATACAGATACTTGCTATTGCCCTTTTCCTCGCCAAACTGCTTGCCAATTGCCTTGGTCAAAACCCGCACTGCCGGCGCAATCTGGTACTCGTTGTAATACTCACGCAGAAAATTAATCACTTCCCAGTGGTTGTCTGTCAGAGCGACCTTTTCTTCCTCAGCCAGGTGAACTGCAGCATCGGTCGTCCAGTCAGCCAAATTCAGCAGATAGCCCTCTTCGTCAGTGTCGTAGGTCTTGCCATTGATTTCAAAGCTCATAAGTTTTCTCCAAAAAAATAAAAAATGTTGGTCAGAGCCAGGAGTGCGATGTGCTGTATTCCAGCGTCAGATCAACGAAGCCACTGTAATCGACCAAGGTGATGCCGTCCATCATCTTGCCGGTAAGACCGCGGGCATCCACATCCGGCTGCAAGGCATAGAACTTGAAAGAACTGACAGCCTGACGAAGCACCGGCTCAAGCTGAGTTCCGACCGTCGCGCCAAGAACACCGTCTTCGATCAGCAACACAGCACTGCCCGGCTTGGCCATGCGCAAGCAACTCTGCAGGCTCGTGGACTGAAACGGCGATTTGTTAACAATATGCAACATGAATTGGTTCCTAAAACACGTTCTGTCTGTCAGAAGCTCAGAATGACGTCCTGCTCAGCCATGAGTTGCCCCATCTCCTCGGTGTCCAGAACTTCCACCGAAACCAGCAAGTCCTTTTCGGTCAGACCCCGTTGCTCCAGCGATGCACGGTCAACATAGAGTTTCTCCACGTCATATCCATCGAGCGCCCGGTAGGTCTTTGAGTGGTTCTTGATGCCGATGCCCTTCGTCTCTTGCCCCTTGAGCAATTCATAGACACCATCGTCGATAAATACCAGGCTCACGTCCTGATCAAAAGTAGCTGCAATCAACACCACTTCGAGACTTTCAAGCGCGTAAATAGTGCCGTAAGGAGCCTTGCGGTTGACAAACATGAATTTCTTCACGGTAGGTCCGCTGGCTACGGGGGTTTGCTGTTCGCTCATTTCGTGCATCTCCCTTACATCAATCACCAAAAGTGATCAGTCGATCGGCCTTGATCCCGCTGTCCACCAATTGACCCAAGCCTGAAATCCGGAAACCGGCCGCCAGGTTTTCATCACGGATGCCACGGCGTAGCGCTGCGGCGACGCAAACCACCAAGTCCACTTTATGCTCTGCAGCAAGGGCCGACCAACGGTTCACGATATGTCGGTCGTCCTGTGGCGGCTCGGTCAACCGGGTCGCGTTGTTGACGCCATCATGGTAGAAAAAAATGCGCTGAATTTCATGCCCCTTTGCGATGGCCGCCAGCACGAACTGGTAGGCACTGTCCGAGGCTTGGTGCGTATAGGGACCTTCGCTGACAAGTAAGCCAAATTTCATGTTGCACTCAGTGTCGGTTGCAGATCAAAAGCGAATGTGTGTGGATGCGTTCAAACTCGAGCGCGAACCACGCCAGTCATCAATCAGGTACTTGGTAAACGGCAGGTCGCACTTTTCGAAAAATTGTGGCCAACCAATACGCTCGATCCAGTCCGAGACGCGCTCCCAGGAACGCGCATCGGCTTTGTAGGTGTAGAGAATCTTCTTTACCATGGCCGACACCTCGGGCCAACGTGGCGGGTTGTTGGGCAATCCAGAGGCCACCATCTTCATGAAGGTTGGCTTGCCACGGGCGTTGGAGTTCTTGCCGCCCACCCAGATCGCCAGTTTGCTGTGATCGGGGTCATTGATCTGCATCGGCGGGCACGGCGGGTAGCAGGCGCCACAGCACATGCACTTGGATTCGTCGATTTCCAGCGACGGCTTGCCATTCACCATCGCTGGACGAATCGCCGCCACCGGGCAACGCGCCACAACGGTTGGGCGCTCGCACATGTTGGCGACCAGGTCGTGGTTGATTTTCGGCGGCTTGGTGTGCTGCACCACGATGGCAATGTCAGCCTGACCACCACAATTGATTTCGCAGCACGACGTTGACAAGTGCACACGGTTCGGCATTTCTTCTTTGACAAACTCCCCCACCAATTCGTCCATCAAGGCCTTGACCGCACCCGATGCGTCGGTGCCCGGAATATCGCAGTGCAACCAGCCTTGGGTATGGGCAATGGCAGACACTGAGTTGCCGGTACCACCCACCGGGAAACCATTGCTGGTCAGCGCCTCGATCAAGGGCGCCACTTTGGTTTCGTCTGAAACCATGTACTCAATATTGCTGCGAATCGTAAAGCGCACATGACCATCGGCAAAATTGTCAGCGATGTCACACAGCTTGCGAATAGTGAACAAGTCCATCTGGCGCTGAGTTCCGGCGCGCACAGTCCAGATTTCATCACCAGAATGGGCTACGTGGTGTAACACCCCCGGACGCGGCCGGTCATGGTACTTCCAGTTGCCATAGTTTTTGAGCATCAAGGGGTGCAGATACTGCTTGTTATCTGGCACGCCACTTTCAATGGGTGTACGTAAGGTTGCCATCGTGTCTTCCTTTTACAAATAGTTCCGGATTCAGGCTGCAGCTTTGCGCGCGTTGATCTTGGCCACTTCTTCATCCCAGCCGTCGGTACGGACATAGGGATTGGTGCGAGGTGTGGCCACCATGTTCGCATCGACTTCCAACCCGATACCCTCCAGGAAGTTGATCAGGCCAATGCGCTCGATCATCTCGCCAGTACGCTCGTGTTCCAGCGCATTCTCAGCAAAAAAGTCGATCGACTTCTGCGCATGCTCGACCAATGCTTCGTAGTCTGCATCGGTTTCCATCTTCATGAATGGAATGACCACAGTACCCATCAGGTCACCAATTTTCAATGTGCGTTTGCCGCCCATCAACACCGTGACGCCCTTGTCAGTGCCAGTGGCCAGTGCGCCCGTCATCACGTTGATGCAATGCATGCAGCGCACACAGTTGCCGTTGTCGATTTCAAGCGCCTGCGTGTCATTGACAGCAACACTCGAAATCTTGGGACCCGTGCTGACATCCTTGATTTCTTTCAGCATGATGGCCTTGGTCGGGCAACGGCTCACCACGTCATTAACCAATTCGTTCATGCCGTGCTTGGCAAACCACTTCTTGGCCATGCCTTCGTCGGTGCGGATGTTGTCGCGCCAGGTGCCAATCACGGCCATGTCGGCGCGCTGGATCGAGTTCATGCAATCGTTCGGGCAGCCCGAGAACTTGAACTTGAACTTGTAGGGCAAGGCGGGGCGATGCATATCGTCCAGGAAGTTGTTAACCACCTCACGATGCGCACGCGCCTCATCAAAGCAGGACTGCTCGCAACGCGCTGCGCCCACACAAGACATCGAAGTACGCACCGCCGGGCCTGCACCACCCAGGTCAAAGCCCAGTTCATTGATTTCGTCAAAAGCCCCTTGCACGTTGGCAGTGCTGGCACCTTGGAACATGATGTCGCCAGACTGCCCGTGAAACGCAATCAGGCCCGAGCCATGACGCTCCCAGATGTCACACATCTTGCGCAGCACATCGGTGTTGTAGTGCATACCGGCAGGCGGTTGCACCCGCAAGGTATGAAATTCTTTGGAAGCGGGAAACATCTCAGCCACTTCAGAAAAACGCGGAATCACACCGCCACCATACCCAAACACCCCCACGGTGCCACCTTTCCAGTAACCTTTGCGGGTTTTGTACGAGTGCTCCAACTGACCCATCAGGTCGGTCATGTAGTCGTTGTCTTTGGCCAGGCGCTTCAGACCAGTCACGAAACTCGGCCATGGACCGCTTTCGAGCTGATCGAGCATTGGGGTGTCATGGGGTTGTTTGCTCATGGCGAATCTCCAGTCAGCGTGATACGGATGCAAGGGTCTCAGACCTCAAGCATCACAGCGTGCCGAATGTTAGGGCGAGGCGAACGGTGCAGCCATCACCCTCGTTGAGTATCGCAAGCTACCCATTCGGTCTATATACGCTCACCCGAGTTGGGTATAGACCTTTGCGTCAGGATTGCGCCAAATATCCCCATTTGGCCGCAACTGAGGCTGCAACTGACAGAATGCTGTTGGCTGCCTCGTTGGCCCGACCTTTCTACCATCGGCATTTATGTTTAGCGTCATTCCCCTTGAGAAATTTACCAGCGCCTTGGGCGGTCAGGTAATCGAACTGCAGCAACTCGACTATGAGGCCGGCGGCATGAGCCTGTTGCGCACCCGCATCAGGGAGAGGAGCCGATTTACCGTGTTTGAAGTCGATCCAGGTCTGGCGCGGCAGTGGGGACAAGCCCTGTTGCGCTGGGCTGACACCCAGCCATCGGGTCAGCAAGATGCACCCACGGTCGGCGCATGAGCACCATTGGCATCGTACGCGACGAAGCAGTTGACGTAATTTACGCGCTTGAGGGCGCATGTTTGCCTCATGATCACGCGCAAAGTCTGCAAACTGCGTTATGTGGTTTGTTCGAGTGGCTCGCGCAAGACGCCATCGCCGCCATCCTGCCACTCAAACTCGTTGCTGGCGCCGATGGCAACGACATGCTGCCCAGGCGTGCCCAACTGGTGTTGCGAGTGCTGCGAAGCCGAGTGCCTGACACACTGGCAGTCGCCGGGCGCAGCGTGATCGTCGATGGCAACCCGTTGCGCATTGAGCGCCCGCATGTGCGGGAGTTGCGACCCCATGCAACGCTGTACGCCTACAAGGTGGCCTCCTGCGGTCATGGAGAGCTTGCTTTCATGTCGGGCGTGCAAGAGGAATTGGCCAGACTGTCCATCGGTGGCGAACGGGTATGCGGTCAACGCGGGCAGTTGTCGGTGTCTGGCAAGATGGTTGAAACCTTCAGCCTGATGCTGCATGGCTTGCCGCCCGAGCAGTCGCTGCGGGTGCAGCAGTTTGGCCTGGGACCGCACCGTTTGCTCGGCTGCGGGGTATTCGTGCCCCACAAGTCGGCTGCAGCGGTGTAATTTTTATCGATCGAAACTGAAGGAGTGACACATGAGCTACCACATTGGCGGCGAGGACCATGAGACTGACGCTGAGGGCTACCTGCTGGAGCCGGTGATGGACGATGAAGCAGCACGGGTGATTGCCGCGGCTGAAGGCATCGAACTGACCGATGCGCATTGGGAAGTCATCAACTACATGCGCGACGAGTACCGCGAACACGGCCACACGCCCAACTTCCGCAACATGCTCAAAGGCTTTTCCGAGATCCATCCCGGTGTGGACAGCAAGTACCTCTACGACCTGTTTCCGATCGGACCAGCCAAGCAAGCGGTCAAGGTCGCTGGTCTGCCGCAGCCTCTGGGCAAAGGCGGCTATTGATCCTCCGACGGAACGAACAGGGGCACACGCTTGGCCAAGTTGCGCATCAAGAGCCAGTGGTTTCGTGCCGGGTCTGAAAAGACCCCGGAGCAAACTGCCAGCGCCATGGCCTTTACCGCCTGGCGTGTTGCGCAAAACATGCTCAAGCAGATGCGCGTGGCCCAGTTTGACATTGACATCGGGCCCCAGTACTTCGCCTTTACCCGTGAAGTGCTGGTGTTTTTGACCCAGATCATCGACCGAATGGCGTTTTCGCGCATGGACGCTGCAGCACGCGCCGCCTTCATGACGGCGCTGGTTTTGCGTCTGGCTGACATCCTGCAAGACAACCAGGAGCGGTTGATGGGTCCGAGCGCACCTGACCAGGCGGGGTATGTCGAGCAGTTTATTGATTTGTTCAACGAGCTGGCCGACCATTACGCCGAGTTTGGCTATACAGCGCAAGGACCTGACTTCGACTTCGTGCGCTATCTGGGTTTTCGCATCGAGCAGTTGATGCAGGGCAAGGACAAGCGCTATGTGCTTGATCAGGTCATGGCCACCGAGGTTCCTGACGCCGTGGACTATCTCAGCCGCGCCATGGACGGCGTTCTGTCCACCGAGCCCCGTACACCGCGCCGATCTCGCCCGGCCGGCATTTCCGGCGACTGAACGCCCAGACGCCGATGAGCCATTCACCCTTTGATCTGGACAACAACGCCGGCTATCAACGCTGGCGTGCCGCCAAAATGGCCTGCTGCCCGACTTGTGCGGAGGACTTGCTGGTGGACCTTGCCGATCCGCGGTCGCTCACAGTGTCCGAGCGGCAAGCTTTGCTCGCGCGCTGCGCCAGCAGCAACATGGTCATTTATCGCAGCCAGGTCACCGATGAAGACAAAGGCTTGCTACTGGCTTTGGGCCGCCAGCTAGGGCTGCGCCAGCTCGATGGCAATTGGCTGGCAGATGAAGACGGCATTTCGCCGATCTCCGTGTCGCAGCCGCCCGCCGAGCGCATGGCCTTCATCCCTTACACCAACCGGCCCATCAAATGGCACACCGATGGCTATTACCAACCGCCTGAGCGACGCATTCGCGGCATGATCCTGCACTGTGTAAGACCGGCCGCCGAGGGTGGAGTCAGCGCCCTGATGGACCACGAGATGGCCTACATCGCCCTGCGCGATAGCAACCCGCAGTGGATCCGGGCCCTGATGCAAGACGACGCGATGACCATCCCCGAGCGGCTCGACGACGATGGCATTGCGCGTGCGGCGCAGAGCGGGCCGGTGTTTTCAGTCGATGCCGCCAGCGGCGCATTGCACATGCGCTATACCGCGCGCACCCGCAGTGTGCTCTGGCGCGACGACGCACCGACTGCCGCGGCAGTGGCGGCCCTGGAGCACCTGCTGGCCAGTGACAACCCACACATTTTTCGCCTGCAATTACAGGCTGGCATGGGCTTGTTGTGCAACAACGTGCTTCATGACCGCTCGGGCTTTACCGATGATCCAGCGCAGCCCCGTTTGCTGTACCGTGCGCGCTACCTTGACCGAATCAGCCCCACGCAAGTCGAACTGCAGGTGACACATCCGGCCTCCTGAATTGATATGAAACCGGCCTCTATGTCTTATATATTAAGCGTTGATAGCTCCGCTTTTTATAGCTGGCGGAACCCATGACCCATCTTGTCAGCGTATGGCGCGCAGCCCAGTTGGTGGGCGTGGCGCGTGGCGTATTGCAGCAACAGGTGCGCTCCGGTGAGCTTGAATTGTGCGACACCATGGTCAGCACCGAGTCGCTGCTGCGTCTGTATCCCGACGCCGATTTGCATGAATCAGGCCTGCTTGAGCGGGTCACCCAAATTCGTGACGAAGCCTTTGGCAAGCGGGTGCGCGAGCGCATGTTGCCAAGTCAGGAGGTGTTGTCGCAACGCCTGTTTGCGCAAAGCCAGGAACTCGGCGACTTGCGCCGCCACTTGCAGCGCTACCACCAGTTGGTCGTCGCACTGCAACAAGCGGTGCACGAACAAGCGCGGTGCTGTCCAACCGATCCGGCCTGGGCCGACCTGCAGCACCGCATCGATCAAGGTCTGGCGCAAGCGCTCGCCACGGACAGCGCCAACCCCTTGGAGGTGATGGACGATATGCTCAAGATCATGAGTGCCCAGGTCACCCTGCATCCCAGCGGCCATCAGTTTGCCGTCGAGGGGCACGCCAACTTGCTGCAATCCGGCCTGCATGCCGGCTTGCGGCTCAACTATGGGTGTGGCAACGGCAGTTGTGGCATGTGCAAGGTGCGGGTGATTGCCGGAGAGGTTGCGAAAACCCAGCACTTCGACTACCCGCTGTCCGAAGCCGAGAAGGCCCAAGGCTACACCTTGATGTGCTGCCACACCGCTGCCAGCAGCGAACTCACCTTGGAGTTGCTCGAAGCGGGTGGTCCGCACGACATTCCTCAGCAGGAAATCGTCGCCAAAGTGCGCGCTGTCACTGAGCTGTCCCCGGGGACTCGCCTGCTGCAGGTGCAGACGCCGCGCACGCATCGACTGCGCTTTCTGGCCGGGCAGTCGGTATCACTGGGGCACGCCGCCACCGGAATGCCGGATGCAATTGCCAGCTACCCCATTGCCAGTTGTCCGTGCGACGACCGAAATTTGCTGTTTTTCATTGGCCGTGAAGACACTCATTTGCTGGCCCAGCAGGTGTTCTGCGGCCATCTGCACCCGGGTGACGCGTTGACCGTCCGTGGCCCGTTTGGTGATTTTGTTTTGCGTGACGGCCAGCGCCCCCTGGTGTTTGCCGCCTGCGATCTGGCGTTTGCGCCCATCAAGAGCCTGATTGAACACGCCTTGGCGCTCGATAGCGTGCCTTCGCTCTCGCTGTTTTGGCTGGCACGGCGCAGTGACGGGCACTTCCAGTCCAACCTGTGCCGCGCCTGGTCCGAAGCTCTGGACAACTTCGAATACGAGCTCATTTCTAACCCCGACGCAGTTCATGGCGCCGCTGAAATCGCGCAGGCCATGCGCGCCGACCTGTTCGACATCGACTGCGATTTTTATTTGTCCGGGCCGCCCGACTTCGTCGCCACGCTAGAGCAAGAACTGCACGCCGCCGGCGTACCAGCACACCAAATTTTCAGCCAGGCAGAAGATGATGCAAACCCATGATGAATCCCCGGCAGACATGGCCCTGCCTGATTGCGCGGGTGGTGAATCATTTGCCCTGATGGTCATGGGTCACAGCATGTCGCCAGAATTTCTGGAAGGTGAGATCATCATCATTGAGCCAGAAGGCCTGGCGCGCGATGGCTCTTATGTGCTGGCATGGCACAGCAACGAATGGACCTTTCGTCAATTGGTTCAGCGTGGCGACGACTGGATCTTGCATGCACTGAATCCGGCATTTGCGGATGCGCCGTTGGCCAGTCTGGCCGACGTGCGTGGCGTCATCATTCAAAAAGCGCTGCCCGGGCGGCGCAAGGCCTCCAAGTTTTACGTATAACCCCCTGCCCTTATGCCTTACTACGTCTATTCGATCCAGCCTGGTGCCCAGTTAAGGCAACTCAGCCACTTCCCGTCCTTTCCCGAGGCGTCAGCTCAGGCCAAGGCGCTTCGTGCCAACCTGCCAGCCAAGGCCCTGGAACGGATCAAGGTCATTTTTGCCGACAACCCGGCGCACGCCGAAGACCTGCTGTTGCAGGTGCGCGAGCCCGCCCCCAAGGGCGACGATTAGTCTGGCACCCCTCTTCTTGGGCCAGATTTGCTACTGCTTGTGGACGAAATCGCTTACCACGCCACCCGCCAGGCCCGTGTTGCGCAGGCTTGTGTGTTTGCGCGCGCCATTCTGGCCACCTGTGCCCAATGTGAACTGGCGCGCAAACACGCGCTGGCCGAGCGCGAGGTGCTCGAATGCGGATCCCCCGTGGCCCACACCAATTGCGTCACACTGGACGGCCTGCTGCATGAAAGGGCGCGCTTTGCCTTGCGCCTGCCGCGCAAGGGCGAACCTCTGGCGCATGCCCAAGCGATGAAGCTGCAGTGCGGCGGGTTGCGCGGCTTGCACCAGGCCATGCAAACACCAACGCCCGACGTGCATCAGATGGTACAAGTCGCCATGCGAGAGGGTCACAGCCTGCTGGACTTGCCCTGGAGCAACATCGTGACCAGCGTCACTGCGTGGCAGTTGCGAAAACGCAGTACTCAGACGCCGCCGGCCGGCTCTTGAAAACTACATGCCAAATTGGCCTGTAGCGCTTATTCAGAAAGCGCTACAAGCTATAACAAACAGAGCAACCAGAAAGCCCGGCGATTGCTCAGCGCTGCTGCCACTTCATGGTTGCCACCGATCCACCCACGATGCCGGCGACCGCCAGCAGCGAGCCCAGCGCCAGTGTCGAAACACCACTCATGCCCTGCCCCACGGTGCAGCCCAGCGCCGTCACGCCGCCAAAGCCCATCAAGACGGCGCCGATCAGTTGCGTGCCCAAGTCTTCGGTGGAGGCAAAGCCTTCCCAGCGAAAGTGTTTGCCCGCCAAGGCATAGGCCAGCGAGCCCAGCACCACCCCGAGCACGGTGGCAATGCCAAACGTGACCCGGGTCGATGCATCGGTCCAGAGCATCAGCAACTCAATGCTGAATGACACGGGCGCGACAAAGCTGAATGACTCCAGAGTGCGTGTGTTGGTGGCAAAGTACACGGTTTCAAGCGTATCCGGGTTTTCACCATAGCCCAGATGCCCCGAGAGATACCACCCGGCAACCACCAGCAAACCCAGCACGGTGCCGCCCATCACCTGCCAGGTGTTGGTGCGAAAGCGCTTCTCCTTGAACACGAAGGCCAAAATGCCCAACGCCAACACCACGGTGGTCAACAGCAAGGCCGTCTTGGCATCCAGCCCGGTGGCCTTGCCCAGCAAGTGCGGCAGACTTTGTGAACTCAAACCCAGCGCGGCCAGATCGATCGCGACCGGGTCCAGATAACTGCTGCGCCATTGGCCAAACAGCCCCTTGAGCGTCATGTAGGCCGACAAGCCCAGAAACACCAGCACCACCAGCGATCGCAAACTGCCACCGCCGACCCGGATCAGGTTTTTGTTGGTGCAACCGCCTGACAGCGTCATCCCCACGCCAAACACCAGACCACCAAACAACAGGGACAACCACGGCAGCGAGGGCCGATGGTAGATGCTCTTGGACAAATCGATCTGCCCCGTGTAATAGAGCAAATTGGCACCCACCATGGCTACCGTAATCGCCAACAGCCACATGCGCGCGCGCCCCCAGTGCTCCATGTTCACCACGTCCGAGATTGCACCCATGGTGCAAAAATTGGTTTTATTGGCAATCGCGCCAAAAATAAAAGCCAGTATGAAACCACCCCAAACCACCAGCGTGGCCGGACTCATTGCTTCGCTCATCGTTCCTGTCTCCTTTCTTTATCGTTCATAGAACACTCATTGCCCACCGGCCACTTGCAGCAAGGTGGCCCGAATGGCATCTGGCGTTTTCATGATACCCATGAATTGACCCATGCCCAACGCCGGCCAGGCCAGCGCAATGCGGTAGCGGCCATAAAACCCGAACACCTTGTTGCCAACAATAAACAGTTCATAGGGCAACCCTGCCATGTGCTCGGCACCAATCTTGTTGACCCAGAAGCCGTCACCCTCGCCCGGATCGTTCAGAGCCACACCAAACACCGCCGTCTGATTGGCAGCCGACACCACTTCGTACACTTTGCCAGTCTTGGCCAGCCCGGCAGCCAGGTTGTCGCGTACGGTCTTCAAGGCGACATCAAAGCTGGCATGACTGGCCAACTCGCTGTTGATCGAGTCAAAGCGTTCCATGCCAAACATGTAGCGATAGTTTTCCAGATCAGCCTCTGGCACATCACCGCCAAAACCACCGCCATCGCCCAGCGCTTTGGCCAACTTGCCGTGAGTGGCCTTGACGCTGGCCTGAGCGCTCTTGAACTGGCCACGCAAATAGGCCCGATACCAATAGTCCGGGTTCATGTATGACACCGTGCCGTCCGCCAGCACGCCGACACGGATGCCCGAGGCCACAATGGCCGACCCACCTGCGCTGCGAATCGCAGCCTGCATGGCCGCATCGGTCGCCACGATCGTCGCGCGCCCGGGGATGCCTTTGGGCAAATAGCGTCCCACCAAGGTAAAACCTTCGGACTGCAGCTTTTTTTCGACCTGTTCAATCTGCACATTCAGATCAGCCGCGGGCAATTTGTCACCCTTGAGGTAGGGCGCAAGCGCCAGGCTGCACTGCGACACCACGGCAAATGCCACAAACAAGATCAGTTTTTTCATGTCCAAGGTCTCTGGAAAATTGAAAGAAAGGCAGGCCAAACCACTGCACCCGCAGCCACCCGCAAAGAATCGCGGGCAAAAAAAAGCTCCACGACCTCGCGTGTGACACACTGAGGTGGTGAAGCTGCGAGAACGTCAGCTCAGATAAACAGGCAGACGTCCGACTCGCCGGCGAATTTCATGAAAGTGGCAGCACCACCGTATTCGACGTCCTTGATGAACTCACTTGTCTCAAATTCAAACAGATCGACCGTCATCTGACAGGCGATGAACTTGACATCCGCCTCCAGGCACAAGTCACGCAACTCTTCCAGCGTGGCCACCCCTTTGGACTTCATCTTGTTTTTCATCATCATCGTCGCCATGGACTCCATGCCAGGCAACATCTGCACCATCACCGGCATCGGGACCGGCATCGGCATGGCCGGATTGGCCAATGGGCTGATCTTGACGTCATCAAGACTCTTGCGCAACAACTGCAGGCCATAGAAAGTGAAGAAAATCTGCACATCCCAGCCCAATGCCGCTGCTGTCGAGCCCAGGATAAAGGGGGGATACGCCATGTCCAGCGTGCCTTTGGTCGCAATCAGCGCCATCTTTTTGGTAGCCATGGGTATGCTCCGTGAAGGTTAGAAAAGACCTGGGGTTGACTCAAGCCTTCTTGAGGTAGAAAACAAACTTGCCACCCTCACTGCCTTGCTCGAGCAAGGCATTGCCGGTCTGCTCGGCAAAGGCGCCCATGTCGGCCACCGAACCCGGATCGGTTGAAATCACACGCAAAACCTGGCCACTGGTCATGTCTGCCAAAGCCTTCTTGGTCTTCACAATGGGCAAGGGGCAGGACAAACCAGAAGCGTCAAATTCTTTGCTGAAATCCATGAGTATTCTCCGTAGGCTGACTGCAGGCAGTCATATGTTTATCAGAAGTTGGCAGCAGCGCAGCAGTGCCAGAGGCACTCCCTCGCTGTGATTGCACGGTGCGATTTTTGGGGACGCACTGCCTTGCGTCCATCACCGAAAAGGATAGCCCGGAATAGCCCATATGGGTAATATGGTTTTATCAAGCCAGTGCCAAGGTCTGGGCACGTCGATGGGCCCAGACCACAAATGCGTGGTGGTTGAGCAAAGCGGCCAACCAGCACAGCCAGGCACTCCACAGCGTATGGCTGATGTAGTGCGCACCCCGCAGGGTTTGCGTCACACCCAGCATCACGCCCAGCATCAAGACCCAGCCCAGCAGGCGCATGCCTCGACGCCGCGGCGCAGCGTCGCTCATGCCCAACCAGGGCAGCGCCAGCGCGACAAAGGCGAACCCGGCCGATGCGTGCCCACCAGGAAAACAGTGCCCCGGCCCGCCGTCGCCAACACCCCAGCGCCAATGCGACAGGTACTGTGCGTGCCCACCAAAGGCCTGCAAATCCCAGGGGCAACTGGTGGCACTCTGCTGCTTGAGCCAATTCACCAACAGCAAGCCCAGCGCCATGCCCAACACCACTTGCGCCCGCTGGGAACGGCTGATTGTTCGCAACGGCCCCTGCGGCCACCAGACCATCGCCCACAGCACCAGGTACAGCCACAAGGCCACCTGACGCGCCGCATCATGCAACCCGTGCTCCAGCCAGGGGTGGTGGCGCAGTGCGAAACCGCGTCCATCGGCCAGATGCTGCATCACGAGCAAGTCCCAACCGCTCAGGTCCCACAGCAAGATGGGCAACAAGGTCAACAAAGTCAGGCGCCACAGACCTGCCAGACGGGCGCTTTGTTCGCAAGCAAACCTGTTTCGCGTGGCGAATTGAAAACTCATGACGCCGATTGCAATCAACCTAAGTTAACTGCGCCTTAACCGGTACCGGAGGCGAAGTCGCTCTGAGACAATGCGCCGGTGTTGTCACAACCCCATTGACTGATGTCTGAACACCATGCGAATCCTGATCGTCGAAGATGACGTGGGCATTGCGCAGGGCCTGGTAGCCGCCCTGCGCACGGGCGGCTACGCAGCCGATGTCTGCCCCAGCCTGTCCATGGCCGATGCCGCACTCGATGTCGAGTCGTTTGATCTGCTGCTGCTGGACCTGGGCTTGCCAGATGGAGATGGCCTGGCCTGGCTGCAGCGGCTGCGCCAGTCCAACCGACAGTTGCCGGTGCTGATCATGACCGCGCGTGACAGCCTGGCCGAACGCGTGGCCGGACTGGACCGCGGAGCCGACGACTATCTGGTCAAACCGTTCGAGCCAGAAGAGCTGTTGGCACGCATGCGCGCAGCACTGCGGCGCAGCGAGGGCCGTGCCGTGCCCACACTGGTGCATGGCGACATCGAGCTTGACCCGGCGACACACCAGGTACTCAAAGCAGGCCAGCCCGTGGCGTTGCGCGCCAAAGAATTCGCCTTGTTGCTGGTCCTGCTGCGCGCATGCGGCCAGGTGCTGACGCGCAAGCGCCTGGAAGAGGCGCTCTATAACTTTGACAATGTGCTGGAAAGCAATGCCCTGGAGGTTCACATCCACCATCTGCGCCGCAAACTGGGCGAGCAGTTGGTCAAGACGGTCCGTGGCGTTGGCTATTTTGTGCCGCCACCAGGCCATCCAACATCCGGGCTCTGAGCCAGGCCCTAAACCTGCTTAACCAACATCATGCACCAGCAGCACCCCAAACCACTGTGGCGCTATCTGTGGTTGTGGTCGCTGGCCGCACTGGCACTGAGCTGGCTCACGCTGGTCATGGTGGCCCGATTCACCGGGGTTCATGAGGCCGATGAAATCACCGATGGGCAGCTTGCCTCCAGTGTGGCACTGCTGTTGCGCCAGCCAGCGCTGAACGCGAAGGCCCCGATCACGCCCGAGTCAAACCAATCGCCGGCGGCATCCCCAGACAATTACGCCCCTGAACTGCATGTGCTGGTCTGGCATGATGGGCAATTGGTCTGGGACACCCATGCGCTGGCCCCTGCCCTGCCAGCCGATCTGCGCCCCCAGCATCAAGACCTGACTTTGCAGGTGAATGGTCGCAGCGTGGTCTGGCGTGCGCTGCTAGGCCAGCGCGAACTCCCGGGCGGACATCAGCGCCGGGTATTGGTGCTCATCGACAAAGACCGCCGCGATGCACTGGGGCGTGATTTCGCCGAGCACCTGGTACAACCTGCATTGATCCTCTTGCCGCTGGTGGCATTGCTGCTGTTGTGGGCCACCCGCCGCGGCATTCGGCCACTGGAGCAGTTGTCACAACAAGTGACCGATCTGGACCTCGACACGGGCAAGACGCTGGCGGATGAACAGCCTTTTGTCGAACTTGCCGGCTCGGTTCGGGCCATCAACAGCCTGGTGCAACGGCTGCAAAGCCAGGTGCTGCGCGAACGCAGCTTCGCCAGTGATGTAGCCCACGAGTTGCGCACGCCCCTGACGGCCCAGGTCTTGCAGGCGCGCCTGGCACGTGGCACCGAGGATGTCGAGCAACGCAACGCCGCGCTTCAGCAAATCGAACAAGACGCCCTGCGCGCCGGGCGCATCCTGACGCAGTTGACCGAACTGGCGCGTGCGCAGGGCCTGGACGCAGGTGCCATGCAGGCGGTCAACCTGAACGCGCTGGCGCACCAATCGGTCAGCGAACACGTCATGTTGGCGCACCAACGCGGCCAGGACTTGGCGCTGGAGCTGCCAGCGCGACCACTGTGGGTGCGCGGCCACCCCACCATGCTGGAGTTGGCGCTGCGCAACCTGATCGACAACGCCTTGCGCCACACACCCGCGGGCACGCAGGTCGAGGTGCGCGTGCAAGCCTGGTCAGACGGCCAGGTTTGTCTGAGCGTGAATGACGACGGTGCCCCCGGCGCAGCCCAGACGCGTGCGCTCACCGGCATGGGTATCGGGCTGACCTTGGTGCGACGTATCGCCCATTGGCACGGCATCGCGTTTGAACACCAGACCGGCGAGCCGCCCTGGCGCACCCGTTACCTGCTTCGCTGGCCTGCTGTGACAGCCGCCCCCGACGCCACCATAATTTGATCAAAAACGCCCGAAGCGCTTGATAAATAAGCGCTAGCAGCTATCATTTTTTGGTATAGGCTTGGCGCATCATGGGGTCGCCGACGGTGGCAGCCACAAGGTCTGGGCTGACCAGCCCAGGTCTTGCGCAAATCGTCCAGCCAGATGCTGGTAGCCTGGTACGGTGAAATGAATCAGGTCGCGCGCCATCAGGGGAGGCTGCTGACGCACCCAGCGATAGGCACTGGCCACCCCGCCCATGGCATGCAACATGCTCCAGGACTGGCAGCCCATCTCGGTGCCCACCGCTTGCTGGATGCGCGTCACCTGCTCATGAATCAGTGAATAGCGCAGCAAGTCGCCAACCGGTGGCTTGGACGCACGCACAGGTGGCTTGTGCGCGGTTTTCTTTGTGGCTCGGGCGCGCGCCACCAGCACCCCCCGATCACCCGGGCCGATCAAGAGACAGGCCGAGTCAGGAAACAGGCGGCGCAACTGACCGACCGACTGGCGCAAGGTCTGCTGATAGGCGTTGGCATCAAACGGTTTTTCGTTGGCCTCGTTGGTGCCGTAAGCCAGTACCACCAACTGATAGGGCGGCATGGCGCTGAACCAGCGTTGCAGGTACTCTGGAGCAGCGTTTTGCCAACCGCGCACGGTGGCTCCCGGGTAGGCCATCAAGTCCAGTTGCAGTCGCGCCGTTGCCGGCACAGGCAACCCCACCCCGTGAATACGCAGTGGACCTTCGATCAGACGCAGTTCCAGTGTGGACAAGGCCTGTGCAGCGCTGAGCTGCAGCGCGGCCGGGCCGATCGGCCCCTGCAGCCACAACGCTTGTTCTGCACCGCCATCCACCCGAAGACCGATACGCACGGGTGTCTCGGTCTGTTGGTACAGCAAGCGCACCGTCTGGTACTGTGGTGCCCGCTGGGCGTCCCGCAAATCCCAGGCCAGCGAGGCGCCGGGTTGGGTCGCCAGCAAATTGACCAGCGCCGGACCGGGCGCCTGCGCCGCAGCAGGCCATGCGTGCGCCGACTCATGCCGCCAATGGCTTGAAACACAAGACTTGCGCACCGACAGGCGAACACCGGCGCGATTCATGGTGGCCGGCACAAAGGCACTGTGCACTTGCTCGGGCAACAAACCGAGCCGACGCGTCAACTCCTGCGTGAAAAAGCCTGCCGCAAGGTGGCTGTCACCCCAGAACGCGACCCGAAATGGGGTCTGCGGCGCGACCGGCGGCCAGGACACAACCGGTCGGTCACCCAATGCCGGGGGAATGGTGGCCAGGCCCAGTTCGTCTCCTTGCAAGGCAGCCCGTGCCTGCTCGACTTCTTGCTCGTCAGGAATGTCCAGTGGCGCCGCCTCGGCGGTCACGGGTGCAGGCGACGCAACGGGTCGGGCCGGCTTCTTCTTGCGCGGCAAGGTGGGGCACACCAGATCGGGGGCATCGGCCAGTGCCAGAACCTCAAGCTGTTGCGGTGCCAACACCTGCGCCGGCGTGATACCGATACCAAGCAGCCAACACAGGCCCAGACTGGCTGACACCTTCAACACCTTCAACACTTTCATCGTGCGCATCCTCATTCTGGATTCTCTGGCCTTGCTGGGGCAGCGTCCACGGCGGCCGCTGCGGCTACGCCAGCATCGGTCATGTCGCCCTGGACAGCAGGCTTGTCGGCTGGCAGACCCGCGGCCTGCGTGAGCGTGCCCAGTGGCGCAACAAGCGACGCCTCTGAGCGCAGCACCGCAGACGCCGGCTGGGCCAACCCCGTCGCCCCAGGCCTTGAGGCAGCAGACTGCGCAGAACGCGACAAGCGCGCATTTGGCAGTGGCTGTCGCACCCCAGGTGCTGGCGCAAGCGCCATGTCCAGGCTGGCGGCAAGCGCATGCACAAAGGCGGTAATGCCTTCGCTAGTCAGGTGAACCCCGTCGGTCACAAAAAACTGGGGGTTCGCGCTGGCGCGCGCGTGCCAATCGAGTACCCGCACATTGCCAAACTCTGCTGCCACCTGCTCAATGATCTGGTTGTTGGCCTCGGTCCAGCGCCGGTCGGCATGGTTGTTGACCAACACCACCCGATCCAGCGTGTTCAGTTCGCCAAGCAGGCGGCGCAAATCTGCCCGAACAATGTAGCCGTTCGTTCCAATGTGGATCACAACGCGATGCAAATCGCTCCTTTGGGCCAGATAGCGTTGCATCAGGGTCAAACTCTGGCGCATTTGTCGCCCTACTTCGGCATCCACCGTCACGCCGGGCAGGGACTGCAGCAGCCGGTGCCGTGCCCCGAGCATCACCGAGTCGCCAATGGCCAAGACACTGGAGTCAGCGGCCATCATTGGTGTCGGCAGCGCCGCAGCGGCGCCCGGGCTGGTGCTGACTGGCGGCGTTGCCACCATGGCGACCCCGTTCGGTGTTGGCGCCGGCGCTCCCGGCGCAGGCACGATCGTCGTGGCCGGACAAGGCTGCCGGACCATGACCCACCCACCACCCAACAGCAACACGACCAGGGCCAGCCGGCCAGCGCGGCGTTGCCATTGCCGTGAGTAGCGCCGGGTGGTAAAGGCCAATGCGGTCTCGACCCAACGGAACGACAGCTCCGACAGCAGCGCCGTCCAGGCCAGGCACTGTGCCACGACCCACAGGCTGGGTGTGCTGTCACCCTTGAAATAAATAAAAACTGGCCAATGCCAGAGGTAAACCGAGTAAGAGCGGGTGCCCAGCCACTGCAGTGCGGGCGCGCCAAGCCGCCATGGCCACGGCTGCGCCGGCCCCACCCCAAGCGGGGCGCAACTGGCCAGCAGCGCCACACTGGCAAGCGCCGTGGCCAGAAATCCAAACTGGTACAGCAAGGCTTGTGCCTCATTGAGCCAGCACATCAAGGCGAGCAAGACCGCGCCAGCCAACGCACCCGTGACGAGCGATCCACCCCGGCCCAACCCACGCGGCAGCAACGACGCCGAATGCAAGGGGCTTGACAGGCAAGCCATGGCCGCGCCCATGAACAGCCCCATGCTGTGGCTGTCGGAGCCCAGATAGGCGCGACTCGGGTTGTCAGCGTGGAGCGCCGCCAGCCAGGCCATCCAACCGCTGCTGGCCAACGCCAGCAACAGGCTGACTCCCAGCACCGCACCCACCCCCCCAACGCGCAACAGCATCAGCACCAGCCACGGCCATAACAGATAAAACTGCATCTCGACACCCAGTGACCACAAATGGCGCAACAGCGGTGCTTGTCCAAAGTTCTCAAAATACGATTGCGCAGAACAGATCTGCCACCAGTTCGCCAAATAGCTGGCCGACCAGGGCAAGTCAGCGTGCAAACGGCGAACCGCACCCGGCATCAGCCACGGAGCCAGTGCCACCGACAGCAACAACAGGGCGATCACCGCCGGCACCAGTCGAACAGCACGACGCCAGTAATAGCGCCACATGTCGATCTGGCCCTGACGCACATACTCGCCCAGGAGCAGTGAGGTGATCAAAAAACCCGACAGGGCAAAAAACACGTCCACACCCAAAAAACCGGCGTTGAACAATCCGGGCACATTCAGGTGATAGGCCAGTACCGCCGCAATGGCCAGCGCGCGCACCGCATCCAGACCTGGCAGGCGCGCGCCGAGCGGGTCAGCCACGGCTGGTGGCAGTAACGAGGCTGGACTGGACTGCACTTGATCTGTCCCCCGTCAACGCGCCACGCCCGGTCGCCACGGAACCGCAGCAGCAAACAGACGCGCGCTTTGCTCATAGCCAGCGGCTGTCAGATGGATCAAGTCGGGCTGTGCCCAGGGCGGGTTGGTGGCTGCCCAGCGCAGCATGCTGGCACCCATGCCGCCTCCCATGGCGGCCTGCCAGTTCCAGAATTCGCACTTGAACTCACGGCTCAGGCTGTCCTGGATGCGACTGATGACCCAATGGCGCAAGCCGTAGTTCGGGCTGGCGGCACCCGAGCTGGCGCGATCGGGCGGCCCGATCAGAATACACCGCGCCTGGGCATGCAAGGCCCGAAACCGCGCCAAGCTTTGCTGCAGGCTGCGACTGTAAGCCTGCGGGTCAAAGTTTGCCCCGATGGCGTCGTTGGTCCCATACTGCAACACCACCAGGTCGTAGCGCACGCCAGGCATGTCCCGCATCGCTGGCAGGCTCCAGCCACTCGCCATGGCGCCGGGCACGCTGAACAGATCGAGCACCAGCGCCGGCGGCCTCTGGTAAACCAGATCCAGAGCGTGCAGCGTGATCTGCCCTGTCACCAAACGCAGGCGAATGCTGGTCAACCGACCCTCTGGCGGGCGAATATGAAGCGCACTCTGCGCCGCATTGGACAGGCTCACCAATGTCTCTGGGGCACGGTTGACCGACACGCCCAACACCAGCGCGCGCTGGGGATCGGCCTTGGCAAGTTGCAAGGTCAGCCCCTGCAGCGACCGCTGCTTGTCGGCGCCGTCCAAGTCGAGCCACAGCGCTTGACCCGGCGTACTCGCTGCCAGATACATCAAACTCGGGCTGAAACCACCCTCGTTCGGGTTGGCTCGGTGCGCCGCCTGCAGTTTCCAGCCGGGGCTCAGACAAGCCCCGCGCCAGGGCATGCGCAAGCCCGCCATACCCAGCGCCGGCGGCACGCGCATTGGCAGCGCGCGTACGCCTGCCATGCCCCAAGCGCCCACCATGGCATCGACAAAATGGCCCGACGCAGTGTGGCTGTCGCCCCAAAACCCGATGCGCGGCGCACCTGACCCGTTCGGCAATGGGGCCGCCTGCACCGAAGCCTGACTCAGCCCCGGCTGGCCGGTGGCCTGACTTTGCGGACACTGCACCAAAAACTGGTCGAAGTCATCTTTGCCCGACGGTGTTTGTCCCAGTGCACCGACACAGGCAAGCAGCAATCCCAGCAGACACGGCAAGCGCTGTCGCACCAGCGCGCGACCGGGCAATGTCAAGCGCATCCAAGCCCTCCACCTGCCCAAACAGCGCACAAACCGCCGGCCCGCAGCACAGCAGACGGGTCCCAGCCGATACAGCAACAAAATTCCATAGGGCGAGTATCGCAGCCAGGCCTTTCATGACAAATGCATGACAATGCTCATACACGCACAGAGCATGCTGCGCCTGTGCTGGCGCTTAAGGAACAGATAAGAAGCGCTTTTCACAATCGCAAGCTTGCGTGTCACCCTTCGATTGATCACGCGTTATCGAAAGCCCATGACCCGCTCCGCGCTGCATCCCACTCTCGTCCTGTTTGTCTTGGCACTTTGGCTGACCACCGTGGGCAACCTGCCACTCTGGAGCGCCCTGCTGGGTCTTACCGAGATGCATGGCTTTTCGGCACTGGCTGCGCTGGGCGCTTTGGCCATGTCACTGCTTGCGTTGACTTGGGCCTGCCTGTGTCTGCTGGTCTGGCCGCGCTGGCGCAAGCCGGCCGGTCTGCTGCTGCTGCTTACCGCCACCGCATCGAGCTACTTCATGCAGCGTTATGGTGTGGTGATTGACCCCAGCATGCTGGCCAACGTGGCGCAGACCGACAGCCGCGAGGTTTGGGACCTGTTGTCCTGGACGATGCTACCTGCGCTGTTGTTTGGCGTCGTGCTGCCCGTTGGGTGGCTTTGGACGCAGCCGATACGCCCGGTGCGCACGGGCAAACTGTTACTGCAACAAGCGGGCAGTGCCATACTGGCGCTGTTGCTGGCGTTGTTACTGCTTTGGTTGACCTTTCAGGACCTGGCCTCGCTGATGCGCAATCACAAGTCGTTGCGCTACATGATCAACCCGTTTAACACCGCGTATGCGCTGGGACGGTTGTCGGTGGGGCGTGCCGCGCAAGCGCAGCAAGCGCTGCAACCCCTGGCTGAAGACGCACGACGCATCCACCCGGTCAATGCCAACGCCGACGTCAACCTCGGCCCATTGATCGTGCTGGTGGTGGGAGAGACGGCGCGTGCAGCCAACTTCGGGCTGGGCGGCTACGCCCGTGATACGACCCCCCAATTGCGCGCGCTGCAAGACGAAGGCAACCTGGTGTACTACCCTGAGGTGCAATCGTGCGGCACCAACACCCAAACATCGGTGCCTTGCATGTTCTCGCACTTGGGCCGCGAGGCCTATCAACGCAACACGCTGCGCCTTGAAAATCTGCTCGATGTTTTGCAACGTGCGGGCTTGGCCGTCCTGTGGCTGGACAACCAGTCGGGCTGCAAGGGTGTCTGCGACCGGGTGCCACAGTTTCAGACCAGCAAGCTCAACCTGCCAGACCTGTGCGGCCCTTTCGGTTGCTTTGACGAGGTCATGCTGCGCGTGCTACCTGAGCAACTTGAGCGGCTGGACGCCGCCCGACGCGCCCGCGGCACCATCGTGGTGTTACATCAGATGGGCAGTCACGGCCCGGCCTATTTCAAGCGTTCACCGCCAGCGTTCAAGCGCTTTACACCCGAGTGCACCAGCAATGCGCTACAAGACTGCCAGCCCGATCAACTGGTGAACACCTACGACAACTCGATTGTGTACACCGACCATTTCCTGGCCGAAACGGTGCGCTGGCTGAAGCGCCAGCCAGAACAGCGTCCAACGGCGCTGCTCTACGCCTCGGATCACGGTGAATCTCTGGGTGAAAAAGGCTTGTATCTGCATGGCATGCCCTACAGCATGGCACCCGTCGAGCAAACCCACGTTCCCATGCTGATGTGGCTATCGCCCGCCTTGCAACAACAGCGCAGCTGGCAGATGGACTGCCTGCGCGCGCAAGCCAGCAAACCTTGGTCGCACGACAACTGGTTTCACACCGTACTGGATTTATCCGGGGTCACAACCCAGGTGGCTGACGATCAACGCAACCTGCTGGCAGCTTGCCAGAGAACTGCGCACTAGGCCGCCCAACAGGTGGAATGCTCACTCACGCACACTCCTACCACGGAAGTGACACACCCCACCAGCGCCACAGCGCCACCAACCAGACCCCACCACACAACAACAGGCTGATCAACACCGCCGCGCTCCCCATGTCCTTGGCACGTTTGGACAGGTCATGCCACTCGGGGCCGATGCGATCAATGGCCGATTCAATGCCGGTATTGAGCAGTTCCACCACCAGCACCAACGCCAAACAGGCAATCAGAAAAGCCACTTCCAACCAGGTCTGGCCGAGCCAGAACGCTGCGGGCAGACCCAGCAAGGCCAGCACCGCCTCCTGCCGGAAGGCCGGCTCCAGCCAGCCCAGCCGCAAACCGCTGGCCGAGTAGCCTGCGGCATGCCATATTCGCGCCAGACCGTGGCGTTTGGGAGCCACTTGTGGCGTCTGCTCAGAACTCATCAAATGGGGGTGGTGTAGCGAACAATGTGGTCCCGCTGACAGGAATCACAGTTCCCTAGTAAAACAAGGTAAAAATAGCATGTTTGCCCCCATGT